>ENA-OUQP01000034-OUQP01000034.1-human-gut-metagenome-genome-assembly--contig:-NODE-34-length-145402-cov-9.038817_pt1 | contig 145402 bp, 119 predicted proteins | sample MGYA00237951_ERZ548836 | MGnify/ENA primary metagenome ERZ548836 (study PRJEB26490, sample SAMN05194702) | human gut metagenome | biome: terrestrial biome; feature: human-associated habitat...
AATTTGATAACTTGTGTTACATAACATTAAATTTTTCATTTACAGATGCCTCTTTTCATTTACCCATTCTATATCATTCTTTCGTTTATGATCTCAACATTATGTAAATGCACATGTCCCCAATATTGATGCAGCCATACTAATTCGTTATGTTCATTTAACTTCTCATCTATTTCAAAAACAAATCCAGGATAAACACCGTCCAGAAAACCTTCATTCCCAAATTTATCATATACAAATGCAACAATGTCCACATTATATTTTCCTGCTGTCAAATGTGCTGTGTCCATTTCCAACGTAATCTCTTTCTCATCGTTGTTATTAAAATCTACACCATTGGAGGTAAACATTGTCCCCGCAATCGTCCCATCTTGAAATTGTATTTCGAAACGAAATTTCACATTTTTCAAACATTCCGCAGCACGGCATTTCAGTTTCAACTCAATCATACTGCCGCACTCAAATCTGTTCTCATTTCCATTCATCATCCACAATTCCTGTAAAATCAATTTGTCTAACGATTTTTCTCTTATTCGCTGTTTCTTTGTGTAGATATAATGGCTTTGCACTTTCCCAAGTGTACCCATATATATTTCAATTGCTCTTGATACATCTCCATCAAAGATAATCTTCCCCTTATCGAGTACAATACAGCGCTTGCATAGTTGACGAATCGTGTTCATATTGTGACTTACATAAAGAACCGTTTTTCCCTCTTTTTTGGCCGCGTCACTCATTTTATTCAAACATTTTTGCTGAAATGCCATGTCGCCAACTGCTAATACTTCATCCATAATCATGATTTCACTGTCTAAATGGGCCGCAACAGAAAAAGCTAATTTCACATACATTCCGCTGGAATAACGTTTAACAGGGGTATCAATGAAGTCACCAACTTCCGAAAACTCAATAATCTTATCCATTTTTGCATCAATCTCTGCTTTGGTCATTCCTAAAATTGCACCATTCATATAGACATTCTCTCTACCCGTCATTTCTCCATTAAATCCAGTTCCGACCTCTAACATAGATGCAATACGTCCGTAAATTTCAATACTGCCTTCTGTAGGAGCAGTAACTCGAGATAACAACTTCAGCATTGTACTTTTCCCCGCTCCATTCCCCCCAATAATCCCCACAGCTTCCCCTTTATCTATTGTTAAATCAACTCCATTCAAAGCCATAAAAGTTTTACCAACCAATCTTTGCCTTTGTTCGATTTTAGTATTGGGATCCTCCTTTCCCCTTACTCTGGCCCACCAACTTTGCAAATCTCCCTGAAGAGTACCTCCGCCTATCTGTCCTAATTGATATCTTTTTTTTACACCCTTAAGCTGAATAGCTATTTCTTCCTTTTTCCTCATATCATCCATCCCTCTTTATACTGTATCCATAAAATTCTTCTCAACACGATGAAAGATCATAATTCCCAGAAAAGCAACGATACTTGTAATAAGCCATGAAAGAACCATAAATCTAATCTTTATTGTTCCGTGTCCCAACACGGCAAAGCGAAAAACCTCAACCGATGCAGTAACGGGATTAAGCATGATCATTGTTTTCAGGAAACCATCCTCTATCTGAGTAATCGGATACACAACAGGAGTTGCATACATCCAAAGCTGAACTCCAAAAGTAACCAAAATTGCAAGATCACGATATTTCGTAGTGAAACTGGATATCATAATTCCAAATCCTAATCCCATAACTCCTAAATGAACTAATACGCCCGGAATCAATAAAAAAGCCCACCAATTTGGGGTCACCTCTCCCATCATTACATAATAAATCAAAAATACGGATACCATGCTCATTTGCACAACAAATTGAATCATTGCTGACAAAACATTTGAAACAGGAATTGTCAGGCGCGGAAAATAGACCTTACCAAATACATTTGCATTTTGAGTAAATGTATTTGCATTCTTAGTGATTATTGTAGAAAAATACAACCATATAGCATTACTGCACAAATAAAACAATATTTTAGGGACACCGTCCGTACTCATTCCCGCAATGCCGCCAAATACAATCGTATAAATAATACTGCTGATAAAAGGATTCAGGAAAATCCATGCCGGTCCAAGTATCGTTTGCTTATACGTTAATAAAAAATTCCTTTTTGTGAACAATACAATTAAATCTCTATATTGCCATACTTCTTTTAAATTTAATTCAAACATTTTCTGTTTTGCAGAAATATGGATATGATATTTCTCTTTCCTTCCATTATCCATTGCGAATCTCCAATTCTATCTTTCCATTCATTTATATTTGTGTTTCAGGTAAGCTCTTTTTCATTTTTTTCACTTAATTTTACGTACAAATTGAACAATTCTTTGCTCCAGATAAGGGCTGATCTGAAATAAAACCCAATTTACTTTTTCTGTACTGCTTTTGCCGTCCATACATTTATATTGATACTTTGCCGTTTTTCGCTGCTTTTTTGTTGAACCGCTTTTCAATTTATAATCTAAAAATAAATGATTTAATTCTCTAAAATATACTGCCCGTGTCTCTCTTTTCAATTCCGAAAGGCTTTCTATCGCTGAACAAAATTGAAATCTCAAATACAGTGCCTCTAACCAGTCGCAATGACTCTGTGTCTGTTGTTCATTCATAATGCTCCCTTTCCGTTGGTATGTATAAATATATTCCTCGCTGGATATACACGCAATCTTTTGCGCTTTCCACATAACGTCAGCAACAATATATTCATCTTCATGTATTTTTCCTACAGGAAAACGAAGTTTTTCAAACAAGCTGCGATGATAAAGCTTATTCCATGCAACAATATAGTACCAGCCCATCTCCTGATACAATTTGGGCAGCAATTCTTCTGCGGGAAAAATGCCATCCATAATTGGACTTTGCTCAACACGAAACACTCTGTTTCCATGTTCGTCCACTGTTTTCAAATTAGTAATCGCCAAATTCACTCCTGCAGAATCAACTGCTTTAACCAGATGCTCCAACATAGTTGACTGAATGTAATCATCACTGTCAACAAAGCACAAATATTCTCCCTTTGCAGCTTCTATTCCTACATTTCTCGCATCAGAAAGTCCTCCATTTTTTTTATGAATCACTCTGATGCGGGTGTCTTTCCTGCAAAAAGAATCACATATTTGAGGGCAGCGATCCGGAGAACCATCATCCACTAAAATTATTTCCATATTTTGATATGTCTGCTTTAATATACTCTCAACACATCGACGTAAAAAAAATTCGACTTTATAAACCGGTACAATCACCGAGACCAACCTATCTTCCATATCTCCCCACCAGTATGCAGCGTACCATGATCTTAACTTTATCAGGAAATCTATATTTAGGATTTCTTATACATGTCATACCATTGATCCATAAAAATTTCTTTAAACATTTCTTTTTCTGTCCATCTGTCGACGATACCCTGTTCAATAGATCTAAAGCACTTTCATATGCTTTTCTTACACATGCGTAATATACCTCGTCCGAGTATTTTCGACATATTGTTTCCATACGTATGAATGAATTCAACACTGTCATCTCCTTATCGGAAATCGTTTTATCGTGCCTTGTATCATTCATAACACTGCCGCATCTTTGCCGATAAAAGTAAACAACGTTATTGCAGCAAGACACAAAATTGCAATGGAGAAGATATTGAATCAGAAAAAGCCTGTCCTCGTTTAAATAAATATCAGGATCAAATTTCAAATTATTTTCACGAATAACACTCCGAACAAATAATTTATCCCACAGATAACCCAAATATCCAAATTTTTTCTCTGCAAACAATTCCTCTGCAAATATCTTTGTGGGAATTTTCTGAATGTCGAAATCAAGCGCTGCCCGCACTTCTTTCCCATCTTCATCCATACATTGCATTCGTCCAATGACTAGATCTGGATTTTCCACTCGTGCATCCAATAAATCCTGATATGCTTTCTCGGGCAAAGCATCATCTGAATCCGTAAATATGATGTATTTTCCAATTGCTCTTTGCATACCTGCATTCCTTGCAGCACTTACTCCAGCATTTGCCTGATGAATTACCGTTATTCGATTGTCTGTTTCGGCAAATCGCTCGCATATTAATCCACTATGATCTGTAGAACCATCATCAATTAAAATGATCTGCAAAGCATGATATGTTTGATGCAAAATACTCAAAATACATTCTTCCAAATAGTGTTCTGCATTATATACTGGAACTATAACTGAGATTACTTCTTCTTTATGATGATCCATCTCAATTCACTCCTCTTTCTCAATCAACAGCAATTCTGCTCTTCATTTGTGCTCTTTTTAAAAGCAGAAATATCCATCCCAGGTGCAATTTATACGATAACAGTCTCACCTTATACTGCCTGTTTTTAACTGCAGAAATCTGCAGACCGCTGATTGCTCTTTTAACCATTGGTTGATTTAAAAATTTCTGATACGCAAACGCATTACTCATAAATCGCTTCTCATTGTTTCGATTTAAGAAATAACTCTTCTCACATTCAACAATCCCTGGCAGCACTCTATAGCAAAACGCTTCTTCATATTTTTTTTCAGATGGGTGATACTGATCAAGCAGCTCCTGATTCGCCTTCAATATAAACTCCAGCATTTCCATTGCATCTGGAGCATAACTTTTACACAGAGAACCATCCCTTTCTATATGGTGATACCCACATTGATCGAATACGCCAATATTTTCCGCCTGTTCATAGACACAGATGCAAAAGTAAGCATCTTCTGAACGTCTCAGGTTTTCTGGAAATCTTATATGATTCTCTCTTATAAGAGAGGTACGGTATAATTTGCCCCATGGTGCATCAATATTAAACGAGAAGCTTCCCTCATCAAAAGAAAAGCAAGCCTGAATCAATTTATCGTGTGAATCCATCAACCATTCGCCTTTTTCTCCTTCCCTATGCGAACAGGAAATCAAAACATCCGTTGATAACCGGTTTGCTGCAGCAAGCATATTCTCACAATAGTCTTCCTTAATAAAATCATCCGCATCCACAAACGCAGTCCATTCACCGCCAGCTATCTCTAAGGCTGCATTTCTGGCCTTTGATACTCCTCCGTTTTCCTGCGTAATTATCTTTACACGAGGATCTGACGATTCATATTTCTCCAAAACAGCGGCAGTATTATCATTTGAACCATCATTCACAATAATAATCTGCAGTTCTTTTAAGCTCTGATCCAATATACTTTTGATACACTTCTCTATAAAGTTTTCACCGTTGTAAACAGGTACTATCATTGAAATAAGCGGTCTCATATTTTTCTCTTTCTTTACGGCTTTACCTTGACTCCTAAGTTACCTTTCCATCCATCATAAACACCTTTAAAAAGCATTTTTATGGTTTCCATCTTTTTACATTTCAGTGAAATGACTGCAAGGAGCTTAACAAATATCAATTCAAATAAAATGCCCTTATACCATTCTTGCAATTTATACATATATGTGAAATTTCTGGCCGCATAATACTCTTTCCACGGAGCTTCTACGAAAAAAGGAACTTTTACACCCAGCACCGTTTTCTCTACCGTTTCCGGTCTTGGATGTATATACTTAGCCTCCGTCACTGTTCCAACATACGCTCCAGCATCCAATGCTCTCTGCTTGTAATCCACTTCATCTCCCTTAATAAAAAACTCTTTCTTCGGATAGCCAATATCAGATACCAGTTCACGCGAGATCAATGTTCCATTAAACGGGTTTGCTGCTCCTTCTATCAGCCCATTCTTTGCTGCCATCATAGCTTCGACCACCGTATACATATGATCTATTTTAAAAGAAAGTAATTCCCCTTTCTGCACTAACGCATTCACAAACAATTTGCGCTCTCCTCTATTCTCATCATAAAGTTTCCTGGCAGCACGATACAGTATTTCCATGGTGTGTTCATCTGCCATACGCCCATCATCATCCATTAAAACGATCCAATCAGCTCCAGCTTCATATGCTGCTTTTACCCCTGTATAAAAACCGCCTGCTCCACCGATATTCGTTTCTGTCTTTAAATATAAAAATGGCTCCGTTGTCCATCCGCAATTTTTCAAGTATTCATATGTACCATCACTGGAGCAATTATCTACTATGATAATTGAGTCAACCGTCATCGTCTGTTTTAATAACATTTCAATATTTTGACTTAATAATTCTTTTCTGTTATATGTCACTATAACTGCCGTTAACATAATTTATTCTCCACCTTTTATTACGCATTTTTTCAAGAGCGCATACACTGCAGGCATATAGCATGCCATGATTGCCTGAAGTTTTCTTTTTTTCCCATATTGTTCACTTTTTAAATAATCCCTTAAATAATCGCTCACATATCTCTGCAATTTTTTCAAAGCATCTTTATCTTGTAAATTACTGTTCTGACATTGCCAAATCAAGTTAATCGCTGTATTGCAGATTTCTTCTTTTGCAGCTTGAACAGTCTTACCATCCGCACTATTTTCCATAATTTTCTCATAGATACGTATCGTCTCTATTTTTTTTCTAGAAAATTCACTATGTGTAGCAGCTCCACTGCGCTGGTAATAGTGATAAAGCCTTGTGCCCGGCACAAAGCATACCGTGTCACAATACAGAAGATATCGAAACGCAAAATCCAAATCTTCTGTGATTCCTGCATCATCTAAAAAATGCAAATTATGTTCTCTGATCATATCCAAATGGTACAGCTTATTCCATGCAAATCCCCCCATTTTAGGTGGAATAAACAAAGCCTGTTGTGCCGCCGCTCTATCCATATAATGTGTTTTTTGCCCTTCATTGGCAGGAACACATTTTCCATCTGTATCTACATAATAACCAACACACAGCAAATCCGGCTGATAGTAATTCTGAAATTCAACCATCTTTGAAACATAGTTCGGTTCAACCCAGTCGTCAGGATCCGGAAAAATAACATAGGTACCCTTTGCAGCCTCTATCCCTGCGTTTCGTGCAGAAGATAATCCACTATTCCTTTTGTGAATTACTCTGACAAGAGAAGGATACCTCTGCCTATAGTCATCGCATAGCTCAGGACTGCGATCCGTAGAACCATCATCTACCAAAATAATTTCATAATCTGATGATTGGCTCACCAACGTGTCCATACATCTAGGTAAAAATTTTTCCATGTTATAGACCGGAACTACAATTGAAACCATGTTTCTACCTCTTCTTTCACAATTTATTATATACTCATCAACATTTTTTCAACTTTACGCACTGTTTTTTCTGTACTAAAATCTTTTCCTCTTATCTCCGCCTGTTTCGCATAATGTTCCAGTAACCCAGGCACCTCAAAGAACCTCCTGATTCCCTGATACAAAGCCTCATCCCTGTTTTCAACCACGAGACCATATTCATTATTCTCTCCCAGCATTTCCTTCATACCGGATACTTCAACCGTACACACCGGAGTCCCCAATATTAAAGCTTCTGTTGCTGCTGTAGAAAAACCTTCCGCATAACTGGCGCAGACAAACAGATCACACTTTGCAACAAATTTATATGGATTCAACTGATACCCCAACAGGGTAATGCTGTCTTCAAGCCTATTTTGTTGAATGTATTTCTGGAGGCTGTTTCGTTCCGGTCCTTCTCCAAGCACATAAAAATGAACCGGATACCCCTGTTCTTTCAACCGTTTTACGATCCGCACGATCCTGTCAAACCCCTTACTCTTCAGCAGTTTTCCCACTCCCACCAGTTTAATCTCATCAGGAAACATGATTTCCGGATTCACTGCTTCGTTTGAAAGACAGAGGATTCTATCACTCTCGTTGGTGTTATACAGCACCTCATGCGGAACCGGAATCTGCAGCGTCTGTAAAAAATCCTGCTTTACAGTCTGGGAAACGCATATAATACGATCAAACCGCTGATAACACGCTTTCGCCTCCATCACGCTTCGAAAAGACTCTGCTGCTCGTTCTGCTGTGTGCTGTTCAATGTGGATCCAGGCCACCTTTTTAACACCTGGATCATTGCACCCGCTGATCACTCTGGCACAAGGACCCTCTAAATATGCCACTTCAATATCATAACGTTCTTTCACAATTAGTTTGTGAAGCCGCTCCGAGCTAAGCATTTTCATCAAATGTGAATTGCCCGGAATCATTTTTTTACACCAGGTCCTGTACCTTATACTTTTCTTTAAAAACTGACGATTCTCTCCACTGTCAAAAAGCGTCATTACAGTAATATCAAATTTTGAGTGATCCATATGATTGACAAGGTTCACCAAAACTTTCTCTGCGCCGCCTTGTCCCATATCATGGATTAAAAAAAGCACCTTTTTCATAATGACGCCTTCCTCCTGTCAACCATTTTCTTTTGCCTTGTTCCTGACAATCTCTGTCAATGCCCAACCCAACGGTGTGCATAAAACTGTCAGCAGCTTTCTGGGGGACTCTTGAATATATTTCCTGTTCTTTGCAATCTGGCTGCTGGAACAATAATGGATACAATCCTGAATCATCCTCTTTTTACTGCTGGGATACTGCATCGCAGCCTTCCGCAAAAAAGCAAATCCTTTCGGATTTTTTAAATATTGCTTCCACATAGTTCCAGTTGAACCGTCTGCCTGATATTCCACCTCGCATACAACCTCATTCATAACATAAAGCTTGTATTTTTGATCAACCAATATGTACTTATATACTAACCCAACATACTTTTCACCCGGAAAAACAGGATAGGGCGGTACACTATTGATAACGTCGGTTCGATAAATAAGTTTTTTATCACCGGATCCACCTGCGGCATAATATCCACCCAAGGTAGTGTCAGCCATTCCCGCCGGAAAACCTTTTCCGATGATGTTCCCGGAAAGATCAGCATCCAATGCGATCATCCCTGCATACCCTTTATCTCTGACTTTTTCCCAGGTGTCCCTGATTTTTTTCACCGCCCCCGGAGCGATCCGGTCATCGGAGTCAATACAAACATTCAATTCCGTATGAATATTCTCATAAGCAGTATTGTGGGCTGTATGCATCCCACCATTTTCTTTATAAATATACTGGATTTCAAATCCATTCTCTTTCTTCTGCCAACTTTGCACCAATTCTGACGTTTGATCTGTAGAACCGTCATCTATAATCAACCATAGAAAGTCCTTACACTCCTGCCTGCACAGACTCTCATAAGTCCGCTGTAAAGTATGAGCTCGGTTATAAGCCGGCGTAAAAACAGTCAAAAAAGCCATTACGATTCTTCTCCGTATTTTTTCAAATAAAAATTCTCCAGTTCTTTTGCTGCCGTCACGATGTCATACCCGGCAGCTTGAATTTCCTCCAGGTGATTTTCTCTCTTTCTATTCAACTGTGCTGCAATATGTTTTGCCCAATCACATGGCCTATCTGATAATTTCATTGATGTAACCAAACCAGAGGTAATAACACAATCCTTCGGAACCCCATCAGATATAACACATGGCAATCCTGATGCCTGCGCTTCAATCATAGTAACTGGAACCCCTTCATATAAAGACGGAAAAACAAATACATCCATCGCCTGAAGTAAATCCGCCACATCATTACGAACACCTGTGAAAATCACTTTTTCCTCCAATCCCAGAGATTTTGCTTTTTCTTGTATTTGAGTCCTTCCTTCACCATCCCCCACCAAAAGCAATCTGGCATTCGGCACAATGTTCACGCATTCGCTAAAAATGTCCAGCAAAAAAGTATGATTCTTTTGGGCATCAAATCGTCCAACATGACCAATTACCAGATTTTGCTCCACATGAAGCTTCTCACGAATCGTAACCGCCTTCTCAAATGAGTAAGTATAGACAGATGTATTTATTGCATTGTATAAAATTTTATACCGATGCCCCGTAAACATCCAATCTCCGGCATCCTTTCCGCAAGCAAACAACTCCGTTGCAAACTGTGGAATCTTCTTCCTGTAGTGCTGTTTCATGATATATTTGATATTCTTATCCTGATTACTATTATGGCTATGCGCAATACGCACCAGAACCCCGCACTCCTTTGCGCACTCCAGTGCCACAGAACTAAGGCAGTCCTGATGAACATGAACTATCTTATATTCTGGATGCGCATGAAAAAAACTTTTCAGTTTCTCACGATATCCTCTGCTCCACGGAATAAGACGAGACACATGAAAAAGCTTCCCTCCCATGGACAGGATTTCCTGATCATAATCCGCCTCAAAATCACGATGTACTAAAAAGTCAAATTGTACCTTATCACGGTTCATGTGGCGATAATAATTCATCAGCATGGTTTCCAGACCTCCACGCCCCATATAGGTAACCACTTGCAAAACTCTAATCATTCATCTTATCCTTCTCACAAAATTTTCCAGGCAAAATGCATCTGATAATAGAAAAAAAAGCAATAACAAATTACAGCGATAGTTTTCATCAAACGTGCAGACCGCTCGGTGAAAATATGTTTTATCTCCCACGGCAGTAATATGCATTGTGACCATACACTTACATATATGGGCAGCCTACCCAAAAACAGCCCTGATGTTACGGCAGAAATTATGTAGAGTCCACACGCTGCAGCACCAGCTCCGGCTGCAATGTTAATTATTGGATCGTTCTCTGCACGAATCTGTTTTAATCCAATCAATGATAAAATTGCCGGAATAGAATACACGAAAACACGAAGTGGATTGGTTCCATCATCGTTCCAGGCCTGATAATCGCCTACCACATTCTTATACTGTGTTTCTGTCAACATAGAATCCATGATATTGGTAAACTGATCAACAAACAGCAGCACAGCCAGACTTGCAAAAATACAAAATACGGTTTTCTTATTCCAGGCCTTTCCCTGTATCATTAAGACGATTGGAATCATCAAAAGTGCTGACTGATGCATCGTAGATGCTAATAGAACAAGAAGAATGCTGGGAATATATTTTTTCTTTAAAATAAAAGGAGTAGCAGCATAAACAATAACAACCGCTGTGAACTGCCGGATACCATTAAATGTCCAGGATAAATAATCTGTAGATGCAACAAACAGGAAAACACTGAACCAGTAATCTTCCGAATACTTTCTGCACATCCACATGATCATCAACAGATGGAATGCAGCAAGTAATAAGAAGAAAAGTGTATAAGAATCACCCAAAATACTCTTTTCCAATGCCATCAAAAGATAAAAGCCTTTATCTTTTGTAACAGTTGAAAGATAGTTTCCAATTTTGCCAAACGAAGACGCACATTCCCGAAATGCTCGCTGGTATGCCCCAGTATCTCCAAAATTATCAGATCTAAATCCAGCCCATAAAATATACGGCAAAATCAAGATCAATGCCGCCGGCATTGTCCATCGTTCTACTTTTTTCCCATTTACCAGTTCCTGCTGCTTTGGAACAAAAATTGCTAATACTCCTCCACCCAAAATCCAAATCAGCATCCACCAATAATTTGTTAATATCATATTGTTCTCTCCAGTTTTGCTCTACAATTCGATACACTTATTATTTAAGTAAATCAATTTTGGGGTCTTATTTCAGACTCCGCACCGTTCTCTCCACCACAGCTTCCTTCCGAAATTCTCTCTCCATCTTCTCTCTCCCCATCTTTCCCATCCTCTCCCGCTCTTCCCTGCTGCAATGCAGCATCTCTTTCATGGCCTGATACAGCATTTCTTTGTTTTTCGCTTCAACCAGAAAGCCGCTTTTTCTATCTTCTACACTTTCCCGGCATCCAGAAATATTGCTTGTGATGACGGGACGGCCCGTTGCGGCAGCTTCCAGCAGGACATTGCTCATTCCTTCGTGGTAACTTGGAAGGACAACGCAGTCTGCTTCTATGTAAAACATTCTCGGATCGGACTGGAAGCCGTAAAAATGGGCGATTCCGCTGTTTTCCAGTTCCTCTACCTGATCTTTGTATTCCTCTTCAAAAAAACCGACCAGATCCAGAATAAAATCTTCATTTTCTTTTTTCAGCCGTCGAACAGTATAAAACAGTTCGTCCATTCCTTTTTCTTTCATAATGCGCCCGAGATACAGGAAATGCATCCTTTTATGATTGGGATAGGGTGCCATTTGATAGCGCTCCAGATTGATTCCGGCTCCTGAGAGGACGACCTGACGGTCTGCGGAGAGTATTTTTCTTTCCCGAAATTCCCGGGCATTTTCTTCGTTTTCAAAGAAAACCCGTTGTACATTCTGAAACGCAATCCGATATAATACCGTAACAAGACTGGTCAGAACCGGTTTCTGAAAGGCAGTTCCAAGGCCCTGTACATTCGCATAATATGGAATTTTTGTTTTTCGGCAAAGCAGACCTATGTAAATGTTTGGCTTGATGGAATAGGTAAGAACGAGATCCGGCGCTTCTTTTTTCAATAATTTTTTATAACCCAACAGTAATTTTGCTTCTGCAAAAGGATTTACGCCGCGTCGGTTCATGGAGATGGGGATGCATCGAATTCCCATTTTCTGAAAATCTTCTTCGTGACCGACAAACGGCATCGCCAGCACCAATTCATACTCTTTCTGCAATGCTTCTGCCAGCTCTCTGCGAAACTGCCAGAACATATAGGAATGATTCGTTACAATTAAAATTCGCTTTCTCATTGTTCTTTCCTGCTTGTCTGTGAAGTCCTTTTTATATTACTTTTTCCATTACTCATTGTTTTAGATTATACCACTTTTCTCATTTCATGCAATTACTTTTCTCATTATTTTCCAGTATCTTTCTTGTATTTTCGACTAAATCCGTTACATTTCTATCTGTTTTTTCTTTTTTCGCTGTTTGCACGCAAAAAAAGAACAACCATATCTCTATGATTGCTCTTCTCTCATTTCTTTCTATTCGTTTTCTTCCACCATCTGGCACCGCACCGCGTAGCGGGTTCCCAAGCCGTAATTGCAGGTAAACAGGGTCAGATCCCATGCCCCGTCTTCCAGCATCCTGTCTTTTTCTTCCGGGTTCATGACATCGGATGCCACTACGGTGTACTGGAATTCGTTTCCGTCCGCATCGTTGAATTGGATCTCGCTTCCGATCGGCAGGGTTCGGATTCCGCTGAAATGGCGCTGGTAGTTGTGGCCGGCGATAACGAGGTTTTTCTGGTAAAGGGAACCGGCATAGCGGCAGGGGGAGATCTTCAGTTTTTCATCGTCCCAGTCTTCCATGACCGGCAATGACAGGTCGAGGGACGGGATTGTGAGAACTCCGATGTAGTAGTTTCCGTCAATTTTCATGACTGGCATTTCCATGTCGGGGTGGAGGACGTAGTCCGGGAGGCTGGCGGTGGGGTCAGGCTCTGCGGTGTCGGCTGAAGTTTCTGCGGATTCTGCTGTTTCTTCTTCCTCTTCTTCTGCCTCGAGCTGTTCTTTTTCGTTCTGCTTCTGTGCGATTTCCTGTTGCAGTTGTTCTACTGTGTTCTGTGCTGCTCGATCTGCGCGTCTGGCGTCCAGGATGTTGTATCCGCTCCAGGCTGCTACAAGAAAGAGAAGCAGCAGGCCGACACCCATCCAGATGCTTCCGCGGCCTGCTTTTTTGGTTCTTCTCTTATTTTTCATTCTGATTTCCGTTCTTCTTTTCCCATTTTCTTCTGCGGATCCAGCCAATGGAGAATGCTGCAATTCCCGCACACGCCAGAATCGGAACCGGCCACCAGGTCTGTCCGGTGTATGGAAGACTCTTGGATGGAAGCGGGGTCGGCGTATCGGACGGCATCGGGGTGGTGCTCGGGGTTACCGTCGGAGCAGCGCTTGGCGTTGGGGTCGGCGTTTCACTCGGTGTTGAGGTTGGGGTCGGCGGTACGATTACCTTATTTCGGATTACCCACCGCTTTCCATTTTTCATATTTTCATTTTCGTATGTAACCCGATACGAATCGGATACTTCTTTTTCCATCACGCTCCACTGAAACTCTGCCGGAAGTTTATCCCATGTGTATTTCCAGCCATTTTCTTTATTCAGTGTCTGCGTATCGTACACTTCTCCATTTTTCAGGAGCTGTACTTCGATGCTCTCCGGCCGCTTGTCCTCCTGGCCATCGTCCTCCCAGATCTTCAGGGCTGCGATTTTCGTCGTCGGCTTATCCGGTTTTTTCGTCTTGTCAAATTTCGGATTCAGCGTCACGTTATGATTCCAGGTATCATTTTCCCAGTTCGGAAGTGCCGTAAGGAGCGGGGGCGGCTCATAGGTATACGTCTCATCCTCCGTCTTGCTTCCCAGCACAAGATACAGGCCGGTTCCCAGATTTTCCCATTTCAGATCACCGTTTTCATCGGTCATTCCAATCCGATCCGGGGTGATGGTTCCTTCTGCTTTTCCTTTTTCAGCATAAACAGCCAGTGTCTGAGCTGCTGTTTTCCATCCTTCTGTATCGAGGTTTTCCAGCGATACCGGACAGTCTGCAAATCTTCCGGCAAGGGTAAATTCCCGATTCTCCGTCATATCTGCCACGCGGTACAGACTAAATTCCGCTGCTCCGCCTCCATACTGGATCGCGAGCGACATTCTGTCTGTCTCCTGCGGCCATGCATCTGCCAGAATCTGGCCTGCTCCCAGCAAGAAACACAAAACCAGGCTCATCACCACTCCGGCTAAAGAAATGATTTTTTTCTTTCTTTTCCGCATCCGTTCTTCCTCCCTTAGTAACTCTCTTTTTCTATTTCTTTCTGCGATAACGAATCAGCAGGTAAATCAGCAGAATCAGCAGCATTGGCACGGCTACCAGCGGTGCTACGAGAAGCGGGTCCATCCGCTGTGCTTCGGCTGCCACGTAGATCTGCGGCTTTTCCGTTGTTGCAATTCTGGTTCCACGCACCAGCAGACGGTGTGTGTTGATGCCGTACGGCGTGCAGGTCAGCAGGGTGCAGTAATCCTGGCCGTCTACGATCTGCAGTTTTTCTGTGTCCTCCGGCTCGACGATTGCGATCTGATCAACTTCGTAAGTCAGCACGCGGTTCATCACAGTGATGGTGAAGGTATCACCTTTTTCCAGCTCATCGAGGTTCGTGAAGAGCTTTGCGCTCGGCAGTCCGCGGTGTGCTGAGATGACGGCGTGTGTGCCCGCACCGCCGATTGGCAGGGACGAGCCCTCGAGATGACCGGCTGCGATCTGCAGGGTTCCCTCTTCCATTCCATGGTAAATGGGCAGTTCCACACCGATTTTTTCGATTGTAATATAACCCATGACGCCGGTTCCGGAGATGTCCAGCGTATCCTCATATCCTGCAACCAGCGACGGATCCGTGAACGCGCCCGGTGTCTCCCGCAGACGGTTATTGTAATCCTCGGCTGCTTCGAAATAGGCGGTGTAATCTTCCGGTTTCATATCTTTCATGGAATCCTGATAGGCTGCGATTGCGCGCGTCTGTGTTCTGGAATTCCAGTAGTCGCTGACGGTTGGATACAGCACTACGGAAAGACCTACGAGAAATACGAATACCAGTATAATTGTAGATAAATGTTTTTTCATGGACCTTTCCCTCTTGCTGTATGGATTTTGTTTTTTTCTCCGCATCCCGCGTACCGCTCTTATCTGGAGCTGTACGCGGGATGCGGAGTGGTACATTTCAAATGGGGGATCTGAAATGTATGGTTGTTTTTGTCAACTAGTTACTTATTGGACATTTTCTTCTTGGTGATCAGAAGAATGGCTGCTTCCAATCACCGAACTCCGGCTGTCGATCGACGTTGACCGGTGGTCTCCCATCACGAAATACCGGTTGTCCGGCACCTGATAAGGAAAAGTCAGATCGCACTCGCCAAGGCTCTTTCCGGATACGTACGGCTCATCGATTTCTTCATCATTCACCAAAACCGTGCCGTCCTCTTTGATGTCAATCCAGTCACCGGGCAGTCCGATGACGCATTTCAACAGTAATTTATTCTGATAATAGAACCCGCATAAGTCTCCTCGGTTTATGCTTGATTTCTTTGTCAGGACAATAATATCTCCGTCATAAAGCGTCGGCTCCATGCTCGTTCCCGTCACCTGCAGTACCGGCAGAAACAGCGTTGCAGCAAGAACTGCGATTGCGGCCACTGCCAGCAGCGAAAAACACGTACCGCGCAGTGCATTTCCGTACTCTTTCCTGCGTTTTAAGCGGTTTCTCTCTTTTTCTACCTCTGCAAGATCCGGTACGGATGAAATCCTCCGTCTCTGCTCTTCCACTTTTGTCTCCTCCTGCGTCTTATCTTTCTTCTGTCTGTTTTTTCGCATCCGCGATGATCCGTCCGGCCTCTTCCTTCGCCTCGTTCACGATCCGTTCTGCTTCCCGTTCGGCCTCTTCTTTTACTGCCGCCACGGATGCCAGATAATCGTCTGCCGTCCGCTGTGCCGTATCAAAAATATGATTTAATCCTGCTACTGCTTCTGCAATGAACCCTGCGTTTTCCACTACGACCTTCCGTTCCTCGAGTTTCTTCCGCAGCTCCTGGTTTTCCTGTTTCAGTTCTTCTTCATTTTGTTCCAGCGCGTAGATAATTTCGATCAGCTCTACGCGGTTCATTCTTCTCAGCTCTTTCTGCGCCATGGGGTTCTGTCCTCGGTGTTATCTCTTTATTTTGTTACACTCATCTTTCCGTACCAGAATATGTAACTATTTGTAACGTTACAATACAACCCGATTTGTGCTTTTTCAACCCTGCTTTTGTACTTTTTTCAATACCATACCTTTTTTGTACATGTTGCGATAAACCATTTTTTTAATTTGGAACTTTTGTCTATGGATCCTTTTCTATGCAAAAACAGGGCAGAACGTTTTGTTTTTTCCACACGTTCTGCCCTGTTTTTCCTTTCGGTTTTAATGATTTACTTTCGCTTTCTGCATCTGTTTTTCCATCATTCCCTCATGAATTCCATCCTGCCGCAGTACCGCGCCGGCTGTTTTACAGAGGCATTCGAGATCCATTCCTAATGCAATGTGATGCACATAATATCCGTCCAGTTCCGCTTTCTCCCGGATCGGAAGTTCATCCCGCCCATGGATCTGTGCCCAGCCGGTGAGGCCCGGACGGACACTGTTTGCGCCGTACCACTCCCGCTCAGAGATCAGATCCTCCTGATTCCAGAGCGCCGGACGCGGACCGACGAGCGCCATGTCGCCTTTTAAAATATTGAAGAGCTGCGGCAGCTCATCGAGGGATGTTTTCCTGAGAAAGCGTCCGACTCTTGTGATAAAGAGATCGGGATGGTTCAGCAGATGTGTCGGCATATCATGCGGCGTGTCGATGCGCATCGTGCGGAACTTGTATATGTAAAAATACTGCCCGTTCCGGCCCACCCGCTTCTGCCGGAACAGCACCGGTCCCGGAGAATCCAGGCGGACTGCAATGCCGACTCCCAGCAGCAGCCACGATAATGCTGCCGTTCCCACAAGCGCCAGCAGACGGTCCAACAGATTTTTCAGATACTTTTGATAAACTCCTTTTTTCTTCTCCCTCATGCTTTTCCTCCCTGCTCCCTTGCTGTCCGGTCACTGTTCCGGCGTTCCTTTTCTTTCCCATAGCCGTACTTTCCGTAACCGTAACCATATTTTCCATACCCGTAGCTGCCATAGCTGCTGTATCCGTAGCCCGTCGTGCCCTCCTGCACGCCGTTCAGCACATAGCCGCAGACCGGAATCTGCGAATCCTCGAAAAATTCCAGCGCGCGCCGGACTTCCCGGTCTTTCGTTGTTCCCTGATGTACCACGAGAACTGCTCCGTCGGCAATTCCGCCGAACAGTGCCGCATCCGAAAGCACTCCGCACGGCGGCGTGTCGATGATCAGAAGATCGGCCTCTTCTTTCAGGCTTTCGATCATGGTCTTCATCCGTACCGAGCGCAGCAGCCCTGCAGGATTCTGCGTGCTTCCCGCTCCCGGCAGGATTTTCAGCGTCAGATCCCGGCAGTCGGTAAGTGCCTCCTCCCAATCCATCTGTCCCTTCAGCACGGCAGCAATTCCACGCTCTTTCCGTCCGATCAGTCCCATACACTTCATCACCGAAGGATTCCGCAGATCTCCGTCCAGCAGTACTACGCGGTATTTCTTCTTCGCAAACGCCTCCGCCAGGTTCACGGCAACCGTCGTCTTTCCCTCCCCCGGCACGGCACTCGTCACAAGAAGGACCGGACAGTCACTTTTTCCAGTTATTCTGTCCTCCGTCCTTGTCCGGATCAGCTGCACCGCCTCTTTGAAGGCATCCGGCACTTTTGGATTGCAGATGGTAATGGTCTGTTCCTTTACGCTGCTTCTTTTTTTGATCTTCGCCTGCGGCAGATTTCCAAGGAATGCCGCATTCGTCAGCTTCTTAATATCATCCGCCCAATGGATGGTTTTTCTTGTTCTCACATAGAGGAACAGCAGCAGGAAGGCCGCTGCAAGTCCTGCTGCTGCACCATACGTGCCGGCCCGCAACGCATCCTGGCTGTTAACCGGCACTGCCGGAACACCGCTTTCATCCACCACCGTCAGTGTCGTCGCACCAATGATATACTCTGCCACCTCCGGATAATTCGTGATAACGGATTTCATCACCCGATACGCCGTCTCCGGTGACGCGTCCCGCACACGGATAGTAAAAAGATTGGTATTTTCCATCACGCTCGCCTGAATTTCTGATGTCACCGCCCCGATTCCAAGATCCCGCTCTACAACATCCTTCAGTACGCCGCTTGTCACAAGATACGGAAAGGTCTTTCCAAGCTGCTCTGCCGTTACATTATCGTAATAAGAATAACCGACCGCACGGTTCGATCCGACCACGAACGATGTATATGCCTCATAGACCGGCTGATACCGCAGCTTTGCCGTCAGAAAGGAGCCGCCTCCTGCAAGGATTACAAGTGCCAGCACACCAAAGAAAAATTTCTGGAACGCCTGGAAATACTCCGCCAAAAAGGCGATCAGATCTATTTTCTCTGGTTCCGCTGCGGAATAGGTTTCATACGTTTCTCTGTTCATGCTCTTTTGCTCCCTCTCATCGTTCTGCCCTGCTATAGGCGCCGTATCCGTAACCGTAACCATAGCTGCCTCCGATCCGCTCGCCGAATCCCGGATAAACATTGCCGAACACACAGCCGATGACCTTTTCTTCTTTCTGGTTCAGCGCGTCGATGGCATCGTTGATGTCCCGTGTCAGCACGCCGTCCTGCCGAACGGCAAGAACCGCACCATCAGCCAGCTCCACAAGCTCCTCCGCATCCGCGGCCGCGCCCATCGGCGGCGTATCCAGAATAATATAATCCATGTTTGTCCGGCACGTATCCAGAATCCGCCGGAAAATTTCACCGCCGACTGCTTCCGACGGTTCCTCCAGCCGTTCCCGGCAGATGCCCATGTAAACATTCGTATCCTTGTATTTTTCAAAAACGCTGGACGCCGACTCCTTTCCGACTGCTACCTGTCCGAAATCTTTTCCGGCCTTTTGCGGAAGTTCAAAAATCTTATACAGCGCCGGCTGCCGAAAATCACAGTCCAGCAGAAGGACACGGTTCTGTTCCTCTGAAAGGGCAAGCGCCAGATTGGCGGCAAGCGTCGACTTTCCTTCATTTTCCGCCACACTGGTCACCAGCAGCACTTTTCCCCCTCTCCGGTCGAGTCTTCCGCGCACACGGGAAGCAATGCGCTTCAGGGATTCCACATAGGGAAAGCTCCGCGCCGGATTCGTGATCAGCATGGAGCTGTTTTTCCTCTTTTTTTCATGGTACACGGTTCCCAGCAGATCCGCATCAATCTTGCGGCCAAATTCCGTTTCATTTTTGACGGTATCCCGCAGAAAGGAAAAGAAGCCCACCAGCGCCGCCGTACCAAGCGCTGCCGCCAGAAATGCCATTGCAGCGTACTTTTCCATCGGAATCCGGTTCGACGGATTGCCGGAAACCTGCGGCTGCTGCAGTGTCTCCAATACTACATTGGGAATAATATAATCTGAAATGGTTGTGTAATTCTTCAGCACCGACCGTAGTACCCGAAAGGCTGTTTCCGGCGAATCGGCTGTCACGGAAAGCTCCATTAAATTGGATTCCGGCACAATTGAAGCGCTCATGTCCGCCGGAAAGGATGAGCATCCCAGCTCCTCCATCACTTTTTTCTTTAAAATATTGTTTTCCAGAATCGCCTGAAATTTCTGCGTCATCTCATACGTCGCAGAAAGGCTCGATGCTGCATTTGCATTCTCGCCGCGCCCCATCACGGCAAACGTGGTTTTCACCGTGTACTGATCCCGATGGACTGCCGTCAGCACCGTGTAGGTTATCATCGCCGCCGAACAGGCAATCAGAAGGATGATCCACCAGTTTTTTGCCATATCACACAGAATGCTCCGAAGATCCCAGTCTGCTTCGCCGTTCTGTCCGTTTCCTGTTCTGTCGTATTCTCCCATCTGGAACCTCCTCATTCATTGACGCAGACAATCAGGCGGATGGAGCTTGTCTGTCCCTCCTCCGATGTCACAGTATACGTTACTTCATAGACACCTTCCTTTCCGGTGTCAACCGGATTCTCTATGGAAAGTTTTTCTTCCCCAAGGATCTCGTCTTCCGCGGAAACCGCGTGAAGTTCATCGTCCTCTCCTTTTTCATACGTCATCTGATCCACATTCACCTGCTCCAGATAATCCTTCGGATCAAACGCCTGCTGCAGTTCCAGATGGATCAGATATTCGCTTAAAGTAATCTGCGGCTTTCCGCTCTCCTCGGCCGGATCGTAGAGTTCCACCGTCACCGGAAGACTCGTCACATCCCCGGCACGGTTGGCAGCAGAATACGTTACCTGATACAGCCCGGGCGTGCTGCTGATCTCATCCTGATACGAGAGCCGGATGCGGTCCGTAATCGTTCCGTCCAGACAATCCTCTGCGGAAAGTCCTTCCGTCAGGTCATCTGCATTCACACTGAATCGGAGCGGCCCATCCAGAGAAAAGACCGGCGATGTATAGTCGTTATAGACCATTTCCCGTTCCGCGTGGGTGACATTGTTGTCCGAATCAAAGGCAACGATGCTGATTTTCCGCCGCCCTTTTTCGATAAAGTTGGAAATATGTTCTACCGCAAGCGAATCCGTCACATCGCCGTCCTTCGCATCGTACGCCGTCACGCCGGACAGAAGCTCCGCCTCATCCGCGTGGATACTGACCGAAATTTCACTGTTATCCATCGAAATCTCTGGCCCTTTCCCGTCTTTTCCGGTTCGCTGCCGCATCAGGCACCCGCCAAACGCGAGCGATGAGGCAAGAAATAAAATCAGAACAGCCGCTCTCATTTTGTGCATATCCTTTTGATGTCTCCTTTCGTTTTTCAGACAAACCAGCGTCTTTTCCGCCTTCGTTCCGGAGACGGCTCATACAGAACCGGCCGGTTCTCCAGAATTCTCCTCGGATTTACCTTCAGCAGAAGCTCCGCATACGATTCACCGTACCACTCCGACAGAAATTCCCGGATCAGTCTCATGTCCGGTGTCCGGTAATTGGCGCGGTGGGCATCGCTTGCCGCACAGCCTGCCAGACGGTTTTCCAGCAGATACTGTGCTGTCCGCTCTGCTTCTTTTCCAAATCTTCCAAATACGCTTCCTTTGTTCATCTGCAGAACTGCGCCCATTTCCCGGAACTCATACAGAAGCTCCGGCGAATCCTGCACGCAGAAATACCGCTCCGGATGTGCCAGCACCGGGATCTTTCCCATGGCCGGAAATTCCATCAGCCGCCTTCTGATCCCGTCCGGTGCCATGTCAAACGGCACCTCGATCAGATAATAGCGGCTTTCATGAAGCGGTATCAGCTTTCTCTCTTTGATTTTTTCGTTAAGCGGCCCGATACTCATAATTTCCATGCCGCGCACCAGGCTGATCGAGATGTGTTCCTTCCGGATTTCCTGTTCCAGACGGTAAAACAGCTCCAAAAGCTGCTCCGAATCGTAATTGACATATCCATCCTCCACGCCCTCGATTCCCGTCTGGTTTGCATGCGGTGTCACAGCAAGGATACGCACTCCGCTCTTTGCCGCAATTTCCGCCATCTCAAGGGATGTGGACAGATTCGGGGAACCGTCGTCAACCCCCGGCAGAATATGTATATGAAGGTCCGTCATGCTTCTTTTCTCCTTCGTACTGATATTCCGGCACCATTCTCTTTACCCTCTCGCAGATGTCCGGACATTCGTTTTCCGCCGCCCGCTCGAGTTCTTTCATCTGTTTTCGGAATACCGTCTCATCAAAAGCAATCTGCCGGCCGATAAAAATGCGGCTGTTTTCTGTCGTCTGCATCCCCTCCTCATTCATCAGCAGCTCCTCATACAGCTTTTCGCCCGGCCGCAGGCCAATATACTTGATCTCGATTTCCACTCCCGGCTCATACCCGGAAAGGCGGATCATGTTTTTCGCAAGGTCCGCAATTCGGACAGGATCTCCCATGTTCAGGACAAAAATCTGGCCGTTTTTCGCATACGCGCCCGCCTCGAGCACCAGACTGACCGCCTCCGGAATCGTCATAAAATAACGGATGATGTCCGGATGCGTCACCGTCACCGGCCCGCCGTGCTCAATCTGGCGGCGGAACAGCGGAATGACGCTGCCGTTGCTGCCAAGTACATTTCCAAAGCGCACCGCCGCAAACTCCGTGGTGCTGTGTTTTCCAATCATCTGGATCACCATCTCGCAGAGCCGTTTGCTCGCTCCCATGATGTTCGTCGGATTGACCGCCTTGTCTGTCGAAATCAGAATAAATTTTTTTACGTGATACCGGCTTGCCGTGCGCGCCGTCTTTAAGGTTCCGATCACGTTATTTTTGATCGCCTCGTTCGGACTGTCCTCCATCAGGGGCACATGCTTGTGCGCCGCTGCGTGAAAGACGATATCCGGCCGGTAACGGGAAAACATCGACTGCAGCCGCCGTTCATCCCGCACCGAACCGATCAGCACCGTCATGTGAAGCCTCGGGAACTCCCATTCCAGCGATTTCTGGATCTGGTATGCATTGTTTTCATAAATATCAAAAATGATCAGATGACCGACACCGTGGCCAGCTAACTGTCGGCAGATCTCGCTGCCGATGGAGCCTCCTCCTCCCGTCACAAGAACCGCTTTCCCCTGGACATAATCGAGAATCGCATCGAGATCGACGCGGACCGGATCCCTAGGCAGCAAATCCTCAATTTTAATTTTTTTTCTGATCTTTTTTTCTTCCTTCATAGCTCCCGCTCTCATTCTATTCGACATCTTCTCCCGTTTTCAGGCATCCTGTTTTTCCTGCTCCTGCAGACAGTCTTCGAGCAGATACAAAAGCTCCAGCGCCGAACGGAAACCGGCTTTCTGCTTTCCGCAGATCAGAAATCCCTGCAGACTGCAGTGCTGGCGGAACTGAATCTGAATGCTGACCATCCGCTCGGTTCCGGCCGGAAGCGTGGTCTCCTGCCGGTTTTTCATATCCTCCGTAAATTCCCATTCGTCTTTTTCTTCTTCCCGAAGGCTTCGCATACAGCTTCCCGCATCCGGCATACCTAGCAAATCATAAATCCGGTTCATCCGAAGCAGCATTTCCCCGTATCCCGCAAACGGAACATCGTAATGCAGAAGCGGCAGGCGGATCACACCTTTGGAATGGCTTCCGTTCAGCTCCTGAAAACATAAGAATAATGCTGCATCTGCTGTTGTATGTACCTTTTCTCTGATTTCTTCCATTTCTTTTCTCATAATCTTCCCCATCCGCTCTTTATATTTCTTTTTATAGTAATGTTATATGTAATATTTATTTTCGGAATATTATACCAAATCTATCTCACATCGTCAATCTGCTTATGCCTCCTTTTCTTTCGATTTTCACTTTCTTTTCTGTGTTTTTTCTACATGGAGTTTACTTTTTTGATCTTTTTCGAGTTCTGGTGTCGCGGTGTGTCACTGTTCGTCGAACGATTTTATCAGAAGTGAGGCCTTTCGGCTTGAATGAAATCCTATGGATGTGCTAAACTACAGTTTGTAATCGTATGATCGTTCCTGTAATGATTTCATAGTTACAGTATCATGTTTTCCTGCGCCGGACAACCGCTTCGACGTGAACGGCTGCACATCGACACAAACGGTAAGTAATTCAGGAGGTGGTAATTTTGTACTCAGAGTTGATTTTTCCATTGAATTCCAACGATCCGGTTCTTCTCGAAATTCCGGTCATCATCACACAGGGCGCCTCGGAACGAATCCGGTTTCCGCTGGATGATCTCATCTATGTGGAGGCCTGTCAGCACCGGCTGATTCTGCATACCGTTCAGGGTGACTTTTCAACCCGGTGCACATTTGCCGGCCTGACGGTATGTCTTGCCTCAACCGGCCGTTTTTTCCGCAACGGAAAAGGTCTGCTGATCAATTTCTCCCACGTTGCGCTCGTGCAGGCAACCGGCGAGGTTCTGCTGAAAAACGGACAGACCGTCTTCTGCAGCCGCAGACGGAAGCGTGAAACCCGCGAAGCCTTCCTCGCTTATGCCAGAACGCTGTCCCGCCGCTTATAATATGATTTTGATTTTCTATATCCTGCAGCCTTTGATCCACCGATACAAAGGACAGCAGCCGCTGGTTCTGTTTTCGAACCAACGGCTGCTGTCCTGTTTCTGTTTATTTTTCAGTTTTTCCCTGCCGCTTCCATCCGCGCCGCAAACTGCGCATAGAAATCAGTCTTTGTGTCATACGGAAGCAGATAAAACAGCTTCAGAATTCCCATGCTGATCTGCTGCCGCAGCGCGTCATCCTCTGTCCGGCGCGCCTCGTTCTGTTTTTCTTTCAGATAATAATGCCATTCGTTCGTAAACGCTTCATACTTTCCGAGCTCCGGCGTGTCGAGCCAGCGGCGGACTTTGACTTTTGTCTTATTCTCCTTCGGACATTCGCTGACCTGAAGAAAATAGGAAAACGTTCCGTTCTCATACAGCCGTCCCAGCGGAAACATCCGGCAGAAGCCCGGCCGCGCATCGTGAATGCTGCACCGGCCCTCATCATTTAAGAAACTGCACTGGTCTGACTGCTCCGTCATTTTCAGATGCGGCAGAATCACACCGTCCACTACGCGGAGTGAAATATATCCCGCCGTCAGAATCTCCTCCATCGTTTTGCCGAGTTTTCTCTCGAGCCGGTAAAGATCCATCGGGTCGAGCACAATCGAGTCGCCCATCCCGCGGCAGCAGGCGGAGCATCCGCGGCAGTCGTCGCAGCCCACTTTTACCATGTCATTCGCTCCATATCGTTTTCCATCTGAAATCTTGTCTATATCTACGTTCCGTTCCATACTTTCTTCCTGTCTGTTCTTTATTTTTTATACTCAAAATCCGGAATCTGATGCCATCTCTCCCGGAAATAATGTGCCGCCAGTTTCGGCTTGCGGTCGCGGGTGAAGATTCCCTTCTTGTTGCCCTGCACGCGCAGGAGACTCTGGCTCGTCGCAAAGTCCCAGATGCCCGAAAGGTCACTGACAAACCGGGACGGTGTCATACTTGGATATAACATACTTTTGTTTCCTCCTTCTCCATTTTTCTTGTATATCCCCCTGTTTTTCCTGCCGGTTTACGTTCCGGCGCGCTCTGCCCCCACGACATGCAGCACCTGGTCCTTTACCTGGAATTTGATTTCCATTCCCGCAAAGGAAAGCCCGTAAACGCGCTCTTCACTGTTCTGATACGATGGGCGCGGGTCCTGCTCCAGCACTTTTTTCAGTGCCTCCCGGCGGTCCGCCGGAATTTTTTCCAGCAACTCGTCCGGAATTTCAACGGGAATGAAGTATTCCTTCGTTTTTTCCGTAAAGCTGCCAAGTGCCTCCGCATGGCTGTCCACATGCGGCAGATACGGTTTGATGTCCAGAATCGGCGTACCGTCCATCAGATCTGCCCCCGACAGATGAAGCACCGGCCCAAGTGCCGGATGCTGCTCCACACGCTCCAGCTTTACCGAAGAAAGCCCGATCGGATTGGGCCGGAACGGAGAGCGCGTTGCAAATACACCGACCCGCTTGTTTCCGCCAAGCCGCGGCGGCCGCACCATCGGTGACCAGGTGTCGCGCACAGCCTCGGAAAACTCCCAGATCAGCCAGAGATGGGAATATTCCTCGATGCCGCGCAGCGCATTCGCATCGCGGAACTCTGGTTCAAAGACGATCGTACTCTTTAATTCTTCAATCAGCCCGCTCTGCCGCGGAATCCCGAACTTTTCCGGGAAATCCGTGTGGATCCGGGCAATCACTTTCACTGCAATTTCTTCTGCCAAAACGGTTTTCTCCTTTATCCTTACCAGACTCTGAATAGGTTTATTCTAACATTTTGCCGGAAAAAAGTCCACCTGCCAGCCGGCGGTTGGCGGAAAAGTGTCAGAAAAGGACGGATTTCTCATAATTTGCAAATCCGTTTTTCTATCCTATGACCGAAAAAAAGAACAGGAACCGTTTTGCTGTTCCGATTCCTGTTCTCTCCTCTTTATGCTCCAAGTTCCCGCATGCCTTTCAGCAGTCCTTCAATCTGTTCTGCTATTTCTTTTACTTTCGCTTCCAGTCCCAGCAGTTCCTGGCGGTACATCTGATTTTTCTCTGTCGTATCAAAAGTATGTACCGTCTGAACCAGAAACGCTCCCGCCTTCGGCTGAAGTTCATCCGGCAGGTGCATTTCCTTTAAGCGGATCCGAAAGCTTTCCAGGTCATTCCCTGCAGCCCTTAAATACTGATTCATGTGGATCCCTGTGTGACGCATCATCGCTCTGCCCTCGCCGCGTACCTTTGCGTACGTTCTCTGGCTTTTGGCTGCGTACAGTGTCATCTGTACATACATCAGACTGGTCAGTGCCTTTTCTCCGGTCATTGCTGTTTCGTATAATTCTTTTTTCACTCTCTCGCTGCTCATACATTCCTCTTTCCGCCACTTTTGTTCCGCTGGCAACGGTTTGGATTGCTCCGGCAGTTCATGTTGTCTTTGGTATTCAGGAGTATAAAAAAAGACTCCTATCATGACGACTGCCACAATAAAAGTCTTGCGTTCTCATTTGATACGGACGTCTCTCGACATCGGCTGACGATTTCAAACCCACCCGGGATGCGTTTTTGTTTCCCGCGGCGTTTCGCTACTCCCTTTTACTTGTTGATGTGTATATTAGCACACTTCCTGTCGAATTGCAAGTATATTTTTTGCATTTTGTCCCTCATTTCATGCAACTTACGTTTTTTCATTTGTGTTTCTTCCTATATAAATGCACCGCCGGAAAGCATACCGCTCCGGCTGCCAGCACGAGAAAAACGATATCTGCATACATCTTCACATATCCCGCCGCCTGCTCCCACGCCACACCGACCGCAGCACCGGTTCCGACGAGAAGAATGTTCCACACCGTGCTTCCGATGATTGTAAACAGCAGAAATTTCGGCATCTCCATCCGTGCCATCCCGGCGGGGACGGAAATGAGGCTTCGGATGATAGGAATGCACCGGCCGAACAGAACGGCCCGCTGGCCTTTCTTCTGAAACCATGTAATCGTTTTCCAGGCATCCTCCGCGTGAAATCCGAGAAGCTTCATCGGGCGGCTGTCGAGCAGTTCACTAAGGCTCTCCGGGCTGACAAGCGTTCCCGTTCCATAGAGAACCAGCGCCCCGAGAAGCGATCCTGCCGTGGATGACAGCACAACGCCCGCCGGATGCAGACGGGTGCACGTCGTCAGAAAACCGCCGAACGTCAGAATCACCTCGGAGGGAATCGGCGGAAAGACATTTTCCACGGCAATCAGAATCAAGACGCCGACATATCCAAAGCGGTTGACCATATCCAGGATTACGTTCTGCAAGCTTTCTCCGTTCCAGCAGCTCCGCACCGTTTTGAGACCTGCGGCGTTTTCCCGTCTCTGCTCCGCGTCACGGAATCGCTGCTTTTTCCTTCTTCCCCTGCATTCTATGCACCGCTGCCCCTCTGCATGACCCCTTTTTCCGCCAAAACTTTCCTCTGTTTACGATTCCGTCAGATTTTCTTTGTTTTGTTTTCATCTTCTCTTCAGAAAAGCTTTATCTCATGTACACATTCTGGTCACAATTTTTCCGTATACTAATCTCATCAACAACGAAGGAAACAAACACAAACCTCTATTGTTTTTATATAAATTTTAACCAGGAGACAGCAAAGCACCCTTGGAAGCATGTCTCCAATGCCAACCTTTCTAATAGATAGATTTCTTTTTCATACCGCCGGGGCTCTAACAAGTCCCGGCCTCTCTCCTTTTTAGGAGATTTTTTTATTTTCAGCTCTTTTTTTCCTTAATTTTCTAAAGTTCCCACGATAATTTTTTCTTGCACGAGACTTTTCCGTATAGTAAAATGAAAACAGTTGTTTTTAACAGACACCATGGATAAAAAGGGAGAAAAATACCATGAAGATTGGATTTGACAATGAGAAGTACCTGAAAATGCAGTCTGAGCATATCCGCGACCGCATCAACCAGTTTGACAACAAGCTGTATCTGGAATTCGGCGGAAAGCTGTTCGATGATTTCCACGCATCCCGCGTTCTTCCGGGCTTTGCACCGGATGCCAAACTGCGCATGCTGATGCAGCTCTCCGACCAGGCGGAGATCGTAATGGCAATTTCCGCAGCAGATATTGAAAAAAATAAAATCCGCGGCGACCTCGGCATCACCTATGACAGCGACGTGCTCCGCCTGATTGATGAGTTCCGCGGACGCGGCCTTTATGTCGGCAGTGTTGTCATCACGCAGTATTCCGGACAGCACAGTGCAGACGCTTTCAAGAAGAGACTGCAGAATCTCGGCATCCCGGTTTACATTCACTACACGATTCCGGGCTACCCGCACAATGTGCCGCTGATCGTGAGCGATGAGGGATACGGAAAGAACGAGTACATCGAGACAACCCGTCCGCTCGTTGTCGTTACCGCACCGGGACCGGGAAGCGGAAAGATGGCAACCTGCCTTTCCCAGCTCTACCATGAGCACAAACGCGGTGTCCATGCCGGTTATGCAAAATACGAGACCTTCCCGATCTGGAATCTGCCGCTGAAGCACCCGGTCAACCTGGCTTACGAGGCTGCTACCGCCGATCTGAACGACGTCAACATGATCGACCCGTTCCACCTCGAGGCATACGGCGTGACAACCGTCAACTACAACCGTGATGTCGAGATTTTCCCGGTTCTGCGCGCGATCTTCCAGCAGATCTTCGGCGAGAGCCCGTACAAATCCCCGACTGACATGGGCGTCAACATGGCCGGAAACTGTATCATTGATGATGAGGCATGCCGCGAGGCTTCCCGTCAGGAGATCATCCGCCGCTACTACACTGCTGTGGACGGTATCGCAGACGGCTCCCGCTCCGAGACCGAGGCTTACAAGATCGAGCTTCTGATGAAACAGGAAAACATCGTTGCCGCAGACCGCACCACCGTTTCACCGGCTCTCGTCCGTGCCGAGGCGACCGGCGCACCGGCTGCTGCCATGGAACTGCCGGACGGACGCGTCATCACCGGAAAGACCGGCGATCTGCTTGGATCGAGTGCAGCGCTTCTGCTGAATGCGTTAAAAGAGCTCTCCGGCATCGACCATGACGTACATGTTCTCTCACCGGAATCCATCGCTCCGATCCAGACCCTGAAAACCAAGTACCTCGGAAGCAAGAACCCGTGTCTTCATACCGACGAGGTTCTGATTGCGCTGTCTGCTACTGCTGCACAGAGCGAGGATGCACAGAAAGCACTCTCCTGCCTGCCGCAGTTAAAGGGCTGCCAGGTGCACTCCAGCGTTATGCTCTCCGATGTGGACCGCAAAATGTTCCAGCGTCTGGGATGCGATCTGACCTGTGAGCCGAAATTTCAGTAAATAATTTTTATATCTTGGACATAAAAAATCCAGGGCATACGGTACTTTCCGTACCTGCCCTGGATTTTTTCTTTTCCGGCTTTTGTTTATAAATTTTCTTTTCCGAATCCCATTGGCAACAGCTCCTCGAGTGTCATTTCTTTCCAGGAACCGTCGCCCTTGCAGAGAAGGACGAGAAATTCGTTCGGATCAACGAATTCCCGCAGCACCTGACGGCAGACACCGCACGGTGTGCAGAAATCCTCCGGCTCTGCCTCTCCCGGGCCGCCGCAGACGGCGATCGCATCAAATTCCGTTACGCCCTCGGATACGGCTTTGAAGACCGCGGTGCGCTCCGCGCAGTTTGTCGGTGTATACGCCGCATTTTCAATGTTGCATCCGGTATAAATCGCTCCATTCTTTGCCAGAACCGCCGCGCCTACGCGGAATTTCGAATACGGCACATACGCAAATTTCCGCGCTGCCAGAGCCTGTTTTACCAGCTCCTGTTTTATTTCTGTACTGATTTCCTGTTTCATATCCAGCATCCCCTTTCCAGTATCCCCTTATTTTTTCTTTCTTATTTCTGATCTTCCCGGATCAGAATCCGCAGTGCCTCGATGGCTACCTGAATCGCACCTTCCGTATCGTGCGTAATGTGGTTCTCCATGCCGCGTTTTACTCTCTCCTGATTTCCCATCACAAGAAAATCCGATCCGGCACGGACGCCGCGGGCACTTGCCACGATAAAGAGTGCCGCCGATTCCATCTCTGACGCTTTGCATCCAAGCTTCATCCATGCATCCCATTTTTTCAGCAGCTCATCGCCGACCGGCATCTGCTCCGGGTCGTGCTGGCCGTAGAAGGAATCCTTGCACTGTACCACGCCCGCATGCCATTTTTTCCCAAGATTCTTTGCCGCCTGCACCAGCGCATTCGTCACGGTAAGGTCTGCGACTGCTGGGAACTCGATCGGTGCGTATTCCTTTGACGTTCCCTCCGCACGGATCGCTCCCGTTGCCACCACGATATCGCCACCCTCTACATCGAGTGCCATACCGCCGCATGTTCCGACGCGGATAAACGTATCGGCGCCGCACTGGATCAGCTCTTCCATCGCGATGGAAGCCGACGGACCGCCGATGCCGGTAGATGTAACGGAAACCTTTACACCGTCCAAAGTACCCGTATAAGTCACAAATTCCCGGCTGTCTGCGACGAGCACCGGGTTCTCAAAGTAAGCTGCAATTTTTTTACACCGTTTGGGATCTCCCGGCAGAATCACGTACCGTCCCACATCGCCTTTTCGGATCTGCAGATGATACTGCAGCCCTTCTTCTCCTGAATAATTCTGCATATGCAAAAACCTCCTTAAAATAATATAGTTAATTACATCTAATCATAGACAAATGTGTTTAGCTCGCATTCTCAAACCAATAGATTTTTGAATAGTTCCATAGTAATTTGCACTTTCTCGCATTAACTTTTTTACAATGTTTTGTTTGGCTTTGAAAATTAATCGCTTTTTGGTCCGGGTATAGTGCTGTTACATATCCTCTGTGAGTTTCACCATTTTTGAATGTATATTCAACCAAATCCCTATGATGAATTCCTAAAACATGGTCGGTTTTAGCTTTGCTTTGTCTGCGCATAGGTTTTATTGCCCATTCTTTTATATCACAGGTATCAGGCTGCAAGTCCGTAATGCAGACAGCATCATTGGTGTGTGATTTCTCAATATTCCAGTCAATGCGTTTGTTGGCTGTATCCCCACCACTCGTCAGATATAATACTCCCAAACCTGACAATTGTTTTCTAAGCCACATCTTACCAATCATTACATGTTGTGCATAATTCAGGTTTTTATTGTCAGACGATTTTAACAGGGAAAAATATCGATCCATATATAATTCTTCCTGGCCTTCGGTTTTCTGATGGCAGCTTTCACATAATGTAATCAGATTGTCTAACGTATTAGAACCATTTCGTCTTCTTGGCTTAATATGGTGAACCTCTAATCTACAATTAGATTTTCCGCATTCCATACACTTACCGCCATCTCTTAGAATCGTTGCTTTACGGATATTTTCGTCCAGTCTGTTGGATTTTTGATATTGCCAGCTATAAGACTTATACCCATCTGTTAATACCCGGATATCAATAGAAACATCTTCCAGCCAATAATTTGTTATATTTATCCATTTATTAAGCCGATTAATAACTCTTATGGTAGCTTGCCGTTTCTGTAAAATACTTGGAGCAATTCGTCCTTTTCTTTTAGAAGATTTACGATTGTCGAATCTCGCCTGCCGATATCTTTTGTGATAACGATGGTAACGTCTATAGTTTCGCCTAACTTCCATAAGATGTTTTACATCATTGCGTTGCTCAATGGTTCCTTTGAAAACAACTTTATTTTTACTTTTACATTTCTGAACCAGAGCAATCCCTACATGAAGTCCGCCATCATCTATTCCACAACGAATCTCATCTTTACAGATTTCATTTTCTTGAATTTTTTTCTTCAATTGTATTACCATTGGATATTTGCTGACCAATGCTGCTCGTTTCTTACGGATAAGAAACCATGCTTTTGGTTCTTTTGTCGGTGCTAATTGTTTCCCATTAGCATCTAATACAAAAGAATAACTTGTCATTTCTGACACCTTCCTTTCGGAGAATTGCTCTTCGTGCCAAAGTCAAGTAGAGGATATGTGTTTCCCTGTTATCAATGCAGGACATTAGCATTGTTTCCTGGTTTGTACTCACAGAGCTTCAGACTGAAGATTACATCTAAAGGTGTGTCTTTACCTTACTACTTAACATAGTTCCTATCTGCAACATGTCTTTCGACAGTAGCAGTCACTTAGGCTTGAGACCTATTGTTAAGCTATAGATAAGAGATTTCATATGTCCACTCTTATTTACATTTATATACATATTTCTATGTTTTTAGTTACTTAACAATTAGTCCTTCGTATTTTCGTATTCTCATAGTTCTATTCTACCACAGGCCGCACCGCAAATACAAGGCTTGACACCATTTCACCGCCCCTTTCATTACGGATATAATCACGTTCCGCAGTTGCCTTTTCCCATTCGGGATGCTACAATAAGCACAGAAACCAGAGTTCTTACTTTCATTTTTACGAGGAGGGATTATTTTATGAGTTCCTATGTCATCAGCTGCTGCTCTACGGCAGACCTTACCGAAGAACATTTCTCCAAACGGGAAATCTCATACATCTGTTTCCATTACAAATTAAATGACACCGAGTACGCGGACGATCTCGGCAAGTCCATGCCGTTCGATCAGTTCTATGCCGCCATGGCCGCCGGCGCTTCCACGAAAACATCCCAGGTGAATGCCGATGAATTTGAAGCCTATTTTGAAACATTCCTGCAGGACGGCAAAGACATTCTCCACGTTTGCCTCTCCTCCGGCATTTCCGGTGTCCTGAATTCTGCGATGATCGCCAAAGCCGACCTTGAAGAGCGCTACCCGAAACGGAAAATCCTCATCGTGGATTCCCTCGGCGCTTCCTCCGGCTATGGTCTTCTGATGGACCGCCTTGCCGACCTGCGCGATGAAGGAAAACCGCTGGAAGAGGTTTACGATTTTGCGATGAAAAACCGCCTCAAAGTCCATCACTGGTTCTTCTCCACGGACCTCACCTTTTACGTGCGCGGCGGCCGCATCTCCAAAGCCTCCGGCGCAATCGGCGGCCTCCTCGGCATCTGCCCGCTGCTCAACATGGACAACGAAGGACGGCTGATTCCGCGGTTTAAAATCCGTACGAAGAAAAAAGTCATCAAAAAAATCGTCGATCAGATGGAAGAAAACGCCGAGGGCGGCCTCTCCTACTCCGGCAAATGCTACATTTCCCAGTCCGCCTGCTACGACGATGCGCGGGCCGTTGCGGATCTTATCGAGGAACGCTTTCCCAATCTGAACGGAAAAGTAGAGATCAACAACATCGGAACCACCATCGGCAGCCACACAGGGCCAGGAACCGTGGCATTGTTTTTCTGGGGGAACGAACGGGTGGATTAACTCTCCTGCACTTCCATCTATAGCAAGACCCGAAAATAATGCAAAAAAGGCAGTGCTGCAGAGCGCGAATTGCAAGGAACAGATTTGAAGGCGTACCGGGGTACGACGAAAATCTGTGACGCAGTAATTCACGCTCTGCGGTGCTGAATTTTTTGCATTATTTTCGGGTCTTGCTATAAAAACAGGGAAGAAAAAAGCTCTGTCCATTTGGGCAGAGCCTTCTTGTTTTCCTTCTATTCTTCTATCTTCCCTCTCCAACATTTCCGCACCAGTGCAAACACCAGATACCCGATGGCTGCTCCAAGCGTATTCGTCACAACATCATCTAACTGGCAGAAGCCGCGCTCTGTTAAAAGCTGCACAGTTTCCAACATCATGCTCGTGGCAAATGCCGCATACACACAGTACCACCATCTCCGAAGAAACGGCACCGCCGCCGGCAGTAATGCACCGAACGGCAGAAACAGCAGAATATTTTCCACAAAATACCGGTCCGGCAGACGCTGGTTTCCCCAGGTTTCAAACAGCTTCAAATCCACACCGGTTCTCGAACCCGGTTCTCTCGAAAGCAGTGTAATCGAAATCAGCATGGCAAAATAGACGGCTACCAGAAACCACGCCAGAAGCTGCCCGCCGTGCAGCGCACGGTACTGCTCCAGCCGTTTCCGTTTCTTCTGGATCTGCTGATTTTTCCACGCCGCCGCAACCGTCACAAAGCCGACACCGACTGCAACCGCATGCGGCAGATACCGGAATGTATCAAAAATATCCTGTTCAATCGTTGTCAGATAAAGAGGAATTGCCATTTACATCACCTTCCGTATTTTCGCGGCTGATCGGAAACACCCGCGAGATAATCGAGACTGCAGTCATACAGCTTTGCCAGCGTAATCAGACAGTCCAACGGAATCTCACGGATGCCTTTTTCATACCGGTTGTAGGTGTCCGGGTGACTGAAAATCTTCCGCGCCGCCTGTGTCATCGAGTAACCGCGTTCCAGACGGAGCTCTTTCAGCCGGATCAGCATTTTCTCCCGCCCCGGCGTTTCTTCTATTTTTCTGTGCATTACTTTCCTTCTTTTTCCTGCTCCGTTTCCGCCGCTGCTTTTTCTGCCTCCGGCACATACCCCGGATTGTCGTCGTATCCTTCCAGAAAATTGTGGCGGATGCCGTGCTGCTTGTAGCCGACCACGGTGTCAATGTTGACATTTTCGACACTGCGGAAAATATTGCTCTCCACGAACGGATTCACCTTTTTCAGGTTTTTGATCAGTTCCTTAATCTCCACGCGTTTCGAACGATTCTCCTCGTTATTGCAGGTCGTGCAGGTATCGGTAAACTTGCAGGCACACTGGATGAAATGCAGACCGTTATAATCTCTCCACGCCTTGATATCATCCTCGCGCACCAGATACAGCGGGCGGATCAGCTCCATGCCCTCGAAGTGGATGCTGTGAAGCTTCGGCATCATCGTCTGCACCTGCGCACCGTAGAGCATTCCCATGAGGATCGTCTCGATGACATCATCGTAATGATGGCCGAGTGCAATCTTGTTGCAGCCGAGCTGCTGTGCAAAATGGTACAGATGACCGCGTCGCATTCTCGCGCAGAGATAGCACGGCGAATTTTCCACATGGTATACGGAATCAAAAATATCGGTTTCAAAAATCGTGATCGGAATATGAAGACTCTTTGCATTATCTTCAATGACCTTGCGGTTCTCCGGGCTGTATCCCGGATCCATGACAACGAATTTTACTTCGAAATCAAATTTATTGTGAAGCTTTAACTCCTGAAAGCATTTCGCCATCAACATCGAATCTTTTCCGCCGGAAATACAGACAGCAATTTTATCGCCCGGTTTTACCAGCTCGTATGTGTTGATCGCTTTCGTAAATTTGGACCAGATCGACTTTTTGAATTTTTTGCGGAGACTCTTCTCCACGTCTGCCGCCTTGTCCTGCTCCTCCGGCGCGCTCATCACATCCATCAGCCAGGCGATGTAACCGCCCTCCAGGCTCACAGCGTCCCAGCCCTTTTCCTGTAATTCTTCCGCCGCTGCGACACTGAACCGGCCGCGGCTGCAGCAGATAATCGTCTTTTTGCTCCGGTCAATCGCATCACTTGTCTCGATTTCTTCTGTCTTCATCACAAGCGCTCCCGGAATCGCGCCGTGGGAGATCTCTACCGCATCGCGGATATCGACGATCTGATAGCTTGACGGATCGAGCTCTTTTAGTTCTTTTATTGAAATACTGGTACTCATGTAATTTTTCCTTTTCTAATTAAAATGCCTTACTTTTCTTCATTCTTTCATTGTATCGTTTTTTCTGTGACTGTCAAGAAAAAACGCATAAAAACGGGGAGCCTCTGAACATTCGTTTCAAATCCTCCCCCACTTTTTTATTTTTTCCGGATATCCGCCATTGTCTTCAGCAGAAGTTCTTTCTTCCAGAAGACCAGCCCTGCACTTGCGAGCAAAATCGCGTAACGCAGGATCCTGTACGGAAAAATCAGATTGCAGATGATGCTTGCTCCAATCAGAAAAACGGAGCACGCCACAAGAAATCCTGGACTCATCAGATTTTCCTGGATTCCTTCGTTCACCAGAATCTGTTTGCTCACAATATAATGGCCGACCGAATACAGCATATAGCATGCCAGCGTCGTGTAACCGGCCGCAATATAGCCGAACAGGCGGATAAAAATAAAGTTCAACACCACATTCGCTCCAGCCGCCGCCATGGATGCAGCCATCAGAAACTGTGTTTTTTCATAATAGAACTGCGGCATCGAGAGAATATTATAAATAAAGATAAAGAACACACTCGCTGCCACCGGCGGAATGACGTACACCGCCTCGCGGTACTTCGGCGATCCGAAAATCAGCACCATCTCCGGACTGATCAGCATCAGCGCCACGGCTATGCCGACCACTACAATACTAAGAAGCTGCAGCACCTTCCGCATCGAGCGGATGTCGCCCTTTTTGATCTTGCTGTACATCCACGGTGTCAATGCACTGTTCATACCGCTGATGAAAAGCTGCACCAGCATACCAATGCTGTACGCCAGCCCGTACAGCGCAACTTCCGTCTTTCCGACCATCTTGTCGATCATGATGCGGTCGCCCTGATTCAGGATAATACCGGACAGATAATGCGGCACAATCGGAATTCCGATCCGCAGTGCGTAGCCCCAGTATTCCTTCGAAAAGAACTCTTTTCCTTTGCAAAACTGGAACACAATAATCGGCACACAGATGCAGACCTGCACCCCGACGATACCTAAGATCCGCATCATGGCCGTACCGCCGTTGATACGGATCAGCACCAGGCTCGCGATCGGGTTCATCAGCGCCTGCAGAATCGTCACGCAGACCAGAATCCGGTACCGATACTCAAACCGCTGCCGCCCCGACCAGTAAGAAAGCGCCGGACTCAGCAGCGCTTCCAGAAACATCAGCAGAATCATGGATTTCGGCAGATTTAAAATCTTCTCCCAGAAACCCGATGTAAAACAATACAATGCAAAAACCGCACCCGTAATCACAAGCGTCAGTCCCTGCATTGCAGATGTATATTCATCCCGCTGCTTCTCGTACTTTGCCATCGCATTGTCATAAACACCATTAAATAAATACAGCGATGTCATAATCGTCAAAATCTGCAGCCAGGACAGATAAACCGTATAGGTTCCGTACTCCTCGGTGCTCATCAGACGCGTGAAAATCGGAACTGTGATGAACGAAATGCCTTTCTGTAAAAAACTGCAGATCGTAAACCAAAGCGCCGCCTTCGCCTGGACGGAGAGAGAACGGTATTTTGAGGTAATGTTCATGTAAAATAGAACTCCTTGCTGTTGGTTATTTGCGTGTTTTATGTTAACACAAAATGGGGGGGACTGCAAGAGGAACATCCATTAAAATCCCCCATGGTTGAACGCTTCCATTCAACCATGGGGGATTCTCACTGCTTTATGTGTTTCGATTCCCAAATGATTCAGAATATACATATAGGCCAATGCATACGACTGACACACACCTCTTCCGTCCATCAGCACACCATAACTGGTATAATTCTTATAATTCAGATCATACTCTGCATGCAATACCAGATAATCGTGAATTACAAACGCCTTCTACTCATCTGTCATGGAATTGTTCATCAGTTTATAGATGGATGCCAGTTTCTCATCCACTGCATTAAAAATCTGTTTGGTTTCTTCCGGTGTTCCGAATGTATTGGTAATTCTCAAACCTGTATAGTATGCATCACCATACCAGGCAATGATTCTATTATACGTATCACTCGGAAAATACGGCGAATAGCCATAATAAAAGCTTAAGTCATAGGTATCCCTTCTTATTTTTAAATCTTTAATGGATACCCATTCATTTCCAGCCAGCATCGCTTCTTTCACACGATTCTCCAGAACCGTATACAATTCATACTCCGTTCCGCTGAACTCATCGCCTTCATCGGCCCCGTATGTATCAATCCCGGACTCATCCTGCTGTGGTTCCATGGGTTTAATATCGCCCGTCGGCAATGTAACATCCTCATTTTCGTCCGCAAACGCCTTTTGCGGCATCACAAAAATGGATGCCGCAAGCAGAAACAAAAATGCTGTCAGTTTAACGATTCTCTTTTTTCTCCTCTCCATGCGCTTTTCCTCCCTGCAATTCTTCTAAATACAGTTTTGCATCTTTTAAGAAGCTGACCGCAATCATCACGATCACAATGCCGATCGGAAATGCCGCTACGATACTGACAGACTGCAGACTGTTCATGGAACTCTCTGCAAAAAGAAGTGCAATCGGAAGCAGGATCAGCAGGATACACCACATCAGCTGAATTCCTTTTGCCGGCTCTTCGCCGTCTTCCAGTTTCCGGTAGCTGTAGCACGATGCCGTCAATGCGATCGAGTCGAACGATGTCGCATAAAATGCAACCATCGTAACTAATACAACAACCATAATCAGCGGTGCACACGGCATGGTTTTGATCATCGACACGATCAGATGATATAAATCTCCACTTTCATTATACTGCGAAATGAAATCAATTGCACCTGAAATCTGCTTTCCCATCGAATAATTTCCAAGAATAATAAAGCTGACAAGCGTGGAACCCACACCAAAACCGTATCCGCCGAGAATCGTCTGGCGCACTGTTCTTCCGCGGGAAATGCTGCCAATGAAGAACGGTGCTGCCACACACCATACCATCCAGTATGCCCAGTAATAAATGGTCCAGTTCTGTGGGAAGTTTGTCGTACGCATCGGGTCCGTATACGTTGATAAGCCGATAAAGTTCTGAATCATTTTTCCAAGAGAAGAAAATCCAGTTTCAATAATATACCGCGTCTCTCCCCCAAACAGCAGGACGAAGGCAAGGAGTCCGAAAAACAGATAAATGCACACCTTGGCCAGAATGCTGATTCCTTTGAATCCATGCAGAAGAGAATAGGTATAAACACAGCAGGTGATCAGAAGAATGATAATATTAATCACAGTTCTGCTGACTTCCATATGGAACAGCTCGCCGATGATTTCCGCCATCAGAGGAGTTGCCACACTAAAAGTGGTAGCAGTTCCGGCCAGCAATGCAAAGACAGCCAGAAGGTCAATCAGACGGCCGCCAATTCCATCTGTCTGTTTTCCCAGAATCGGACGGCACGCCTCGCTGTATTTCTGACGGTTTCGTTTTCTTACATGAAGCATAAAGCCAAACGCAACAGCCAGTACCAGATAGAATCCCCACGGGATAAAGCTCCAGTGAAACAGTGGAAATACGCCTGCCCAGTCCTGAATGCTGCCAAGTTCTGCGATGTGAGGATCTGTTGCGTACAAAATCCACTCAGAGAACGAATAAAACAGAATATCTGCTGCCAGACCACAGGTAAACATCATGCATCCCCATGCAAAAAAGGAATATTTTGGCTTCTCATCCGGCTTTCCAAGCACAATATTTCCGTATTTGGAGCCTGCCAGAAACAGAGACAGAAAGAAAATGCCAAGTCCGATGACCAGGTAATACGTTCCAAAGGTGTCTCCAAACAGAAATCGAATCTGGCCAAGTACCTGATTCGACTGCTCCGGTGCAAAGAAAAATACGATACATAGAGCAACGATCAGCGCCAGAGGCACCAGCGTAATCATCCAGTCGATTTCTTTTTTCTTCTGTTGGTTCTTACTGTTCATTTTCTTCCCTTTCTGCGTAATCCGCATACGATGCATCGAGTGCAACAAGCTCGCTGAAATTGTCTACTTCTATGATATCCTCTGCCTTCATTGGCCGGATGCCAAGCTGATACTCTTTCGGGTAGCAGAACATTGCCACATCGTCCCAGTAAATCTGACGGTTTTTCTTTACTTCAAACTCCTGCTCCAGATGGCCTTTTAACCGCTTTCCATCTTCTGCTGTCCATCGGGAAATGCTGTAGAGCTGCCAGCCGCCCTTTCCGCCGGTTCTGCTGCAGCCTGTCACAATGCCGTTTTCCACGGTCTGCAGCCACTCGTCGGTCTCATCATCCGTCCACACGCTGTTGTAACCGGATCGCTCAAACTCCGGTGCCAGAATTTCCGGATGATAGATGATCTGGTCACCGTCAAGAATAAACGCATTTTCCAGATGTTCCCGCGCCACATACAGCGATGCGATGTTGTTGCAGGTATCGTACCACGGATTGTCGATCAGCTTCAGACCCGGGTACTCCTCTTCCAGTGTCTGGAACTGTTCCTTGAGGTAACCGACTACCACGTAAATTTCTGTGATTCCGTTTTTGTGCAGTCCATTGATGACGGTATCAATCATCCGCACACCGTTTACCCGGACCAGCGGTTTTGGTGTTTTTAACGTTACCGGCTTCATCCGGTTTCCGAGGCCTGCCGCCATAATAATGGCGCGCTCTACTTTGTACATATTTCTTTTCCTTCCTCTCCCAGTTCCTGCTGGACAATTTTGTAATAATCTTTTGCGTAACGGTACTGCCGCAGGGAATATTCTCCGAATTCCACGCCTAATTTCCGTTTATATTCGCACCAGTTGCTCCAGAGCAGACCGCAGACTGCGATGTAGCAGTAGATTTTTATGCGTGTTCTGTCGTCACAGTTTCCTTCAAAATAAAGATCAATCAGATGGTCCACCTGCTCTTTTTTGTAAAGAGAATAGATACAGAACATCGCAATATCCACATGCGGATCCTGCATTCCGGCGTATTCCCAGTCGATCAGGCGGATCTCCTCTTTTCCGTTTTCTTCCACAAACAGAAAATTGTCCGGCACAGCATCAATGTGAGTGAGCACCCACTCTCCGGCATTTGCTTCGATGTAATCCTTTAACTGAAGCACATGCGCTTTCGTCTTTTCGTAATCTTTATATGCTGACGGAGTTCCTTCCCAGAGGCTTTCATAGTATTCCATCTGTCCGAACAGGTCGAAGGAATGGTCTACTCTTAATTTCTGCCCGTGAAACTCCCGCAGTTTCTTCATGCATTTCTGAAGATCTTCCTCATTTTCTGCATCGCAGACCCGCGCACCTTCGAGATATTCTGTGATTTTGTAGCCGTTCTCCGGGTTAATATAGGCAATCTCATCGCAGATCCTGCGGCCGGCGATCGTCTGATATACAGCGGCTTCCTGCCTGCGGTTGATCAACTGATCGGTTCCCTCTCCCGGAATTCGCATAATGTATTTTTTATCTTTACAGGAGAATAAAAAGGATCGGTTTGTCATTCCTTTTTTCAGAACTGTAATGTTTGTCACTTCGTTCTGCTGTGCTCCAAGTGCTTCACAGATTACCTGAATCGCATCCGTCTGCAGCTGGCTGGAATCGCTGTCAATCTCACGCAGCTGCTCATAGGTATTGATTTCTACGGCATCGGCAGCATGTACAACACGGGCCGTCACAATCATTCTGTCTTTCCGGTATAAGGTTTCCTCCCAGAACGCTCCGTCGTATCGGGAATCTCTTCCCAGTTCTTCCAGACGCTCCCGCACGATCTCCGCTTCTGTTTCCAGCAGATAACAGATGCCGATCATCGCGTTTCCGCCTGCCTGTTCTTTCTGTACGACCAGCTCCTGCTTCCGGTTTACGCGGACGGTACTGTCATCATCCACCAGATCGCTGACCATGTACCAGGAATATAATTCGTTTCTGCTGTATGGATTCTTTTCACACCAGATATCACAGGGAATGATGTAGCTGTTTGATAAATGGGCTGCCGCCGTTTTCAGGGAATGCAGATTGTTTTTCGACACATAGTCCGGAGCGACGATCAATTCTACGCCGTATTCATCGATCAGATATTCATACTGCTCTTTCATAAATCCGACAACGACGTAAATCTCTGTAATGCCGACTTCATGAAGCTGACGGATTGTGCGCTCTATCAGCCGCTCTCCCTTGATTTCCAGAAGTCCTTTCGGTGTCTCTGTATTAATCGGAACCATCCGCATACCAAATCCGGCGGCAAGGATAATGGCGTTTTTCGGCGCTTTCTCTTTTGCCTCACGCAGTGTCTTTTCCGTCGGACGGATCTCTTCATCCAGGTAACCTTCTGAAATCAGTTCCTTGATCGAACGATTGACGATTCCAAGCGAATGGCCGGTCTGTGCGGCAAGGATACGCTGATTGATGAAGGGTTCTTTTATCAGGTTGTTCAATATATCTTGTTTTGAGTTGTTCATATACTTCCTTCTTTCATTTTTCATGAACTTTTGTTTTCGATTATACCATAACTTTATGACTTTTTCAATCCCCTGTGTGTTAGGATAGTTGTCAGTGAAAGATAATTACTTTTGTGGTAGTATATATGTGAACTTCCTATAAAATTAACTCTCATAAAATTCCTTTTAAAGTATGCTACAACTGGCTTAAAGCAAGAACATGTCGAAACGAGAGTTAATATTTCAGGAAGTTCACATAAAAAGGTCCAAATAATTAACATTATTTGGACCACCTGTCAAAGGAAGCCTTTTTCCTTTTCGCCGTCATCAGGACTTCTTTGCGCTTCCATTCATAAATTTTTCTTAAAATTTACCTTTATTTTACCACACTACTCCCAAAACTACAATATATCTCCATTTTTCATTTTTTTTACATAGAACCTTTCTGGCCTAATACAATCAGTACAGTTTTAAACAAAATCTTAATATCCAGCATAAAGGACCATTCTGAAATGTACTTCGTATCCAGTTTTACAACCTCTTCAAAATCTGTAATCTCGCTTCGTCCGCTTACCTGCCACATACCAGTCAGTCCCGGCTTGATTGCCAGTCTTGCTCTGTGATGGAGCTCATATTTCTCCCACTCATCCACTGTCGGCGGACGGGTTCCTACAAGGCTCATGTCGCCTTTTAACACATTGAAGAACTGCGGGAATTCATCCAGCGAGGTTTTGCGGATAAAGTTTCCGATTCCTTTGCCTGGTCCTTTTTCGCTTCCGATGACACGCGGGTCATTCTCCATTTTGAACATCAGACCATCGCTGACGCGGGTCTGTTTCATCAGTTCTTTTTTCCGCTCTTCCGCATCCATGTACATGCTACGGAACTTGTAAATTTTGAATTTTCTTCCGTTCTTTCCGACACGGTACTGTGAGAAGAAGATCGGGCCCGGAGACTTGATATAAATCGCAGGGGCAACGAACAGGAAGATGATTCCGGTCAGAATACATCCGGCAAGACCGCCGCAGATGTCCATGATTCGTTTCAGCACAAGCTGTCCTGCGCTTGCCATATTGATGCAGGTGGTGACCACGGTATAGTTGCCCATGCGCTCTACAGTCTGATTTTTTCCCTGCATTTCGTTCACGTCCGCAATTTTTACGTGGATCGTAATGCCCATCTCGGCGAATGCGTCGAATACTTTCTGCGGGATTTCTCTGCCTTCCGGCAGAACGATCAGCACTTCGTCGAACCACTCACGGCAGACATACTCAGCTGCATCTGCAAGGTTCGATACCACCGGTACGCCGTGGATTTTGTGTCCGGTTCTGTCCTGGTCTACGAGAACAACGCCAGTCGGACGAACGCCGATGTAATCGAAATCCAGCATGCTCTTTACAACGGACTGTGACTGTTTTTCGGTCGTGATGATCAGAAGCGAACGGCCGCTGTGTTCCCCGCTGCTGCGTTTCTTTACCACAGCCTTCCATCCGATGCGCATCAGATAGGAAAGCATTCCGTACAGAGCACCGGTCAGCATAATGGTTGCTCTGGAGAACTGATCTCCCTCCTGAATCAGGAACAGGTAGAATACACCAAGAACGATGATGTATACCATATTTTTTACAGTCATTCCGATTTCCACGAGGTATCCGCGCTTCATGACGTTTTTGAAGGAATCGTCAAAAAACATGATCATCAGCTGGATCAGAGCGAATACGATAGCCTCATTTCGGTAAATTGGGCTTCCATATGGCTTAAAACTGTGATGTCTTAAGAAATAACCCATGACGAAAGCCAGCTGAAGACAGATAATATCAAGAACCATAAAATCCAGATGCTTCAGCCATCCTGTGGATGATTTTTTGTACATACCTTTCTCCCCTGTCGTATTTTTTTCGCCGTACTCGTAACATTCTCTTGTTTCGCATAGTTTTTCTAGCTTTTATATTACCATTTTCACTAAAACCTTCTCATTTTTTCTGGTACTATGCATTTGCAATATCTTCTGTGACGAATACAGAACCATTTTTTTCTTTATTCCAAATATTCTATCCCATTTCTACTTATTTGTAAAGGTGTGGACACACTTTTGGACATAATTATTTCACATTTTTGCAAATTATTACATTTTATATTATTTCATCACATCCAGAATCTGTAATGTTTTCATCTTCTTTTCGACATAGCGATGGAGATATGCACGCAGCAATCGTTCCAGTTCGTCCAGGATCTCTTCATTTACGGTAAAACCATACAGCTTCGCGAGCGGTGCCGCAATGATATAGCGGCATGCCAGCACGGTGCCCGGCTGCAGCGGCCATGGATCTCTGATGGTTTTTCCACAGTTTGGGCAGTAGATGGCGCTGTCGCGCAGGGAGAAAACGGTCAGATTCTCTTTCGTGCCGCACTCCATGCAGGAGAACATCTGCGGTGCTTCTCCGCTGATTGTGATCGTCCGCAGTTCGAAGATGCACCGGATCAGGCGGAGGTCCTGTTTTCCGCGGCGGATGGCGTTCATCGTCACGTACAGAAGGTTCAGCATCTGGGTTTCATCGTTTCCTTCCTGGCCGAAATATTCGGCCAGTTCCAGAAAATAAAAGCCGTAATAAACGCCGGGCTGCATCTGCGCCAGGTCGAGGAAGTATTCTTTAATGTTTGCGCCGGAGAGGGTGTAGCTGTCACGGCCCTCGTAAACCTGAAACTCGCCGAAGACGAACGGATTGGAGACGGCCATCAGCGGGCTTTTCATGCGGCGGGCGCCGCGCGCGAAGGCGGTGATTTTGCCGAGCTCCCGGGTCAGGATCACGACGCGCTTGTCATACTCTCCGACCGGGGAGGCGGATAATACCATTCCGCTTACATTGATTGGTTCTCGCATGTTTCTTCCTTATTATAATGCAATATTATAAATCGAGTTTCTTTTTATCATATCCGAAGTTCTTCACGAGGAAATCGCTGTCGCGCCAGTCTTTTTTGACTTTGACCCAGAGCTTCAGGTTGACTTTCTGCTCCAGCATCTGCTCCAGCTCATACCGCGCGTTGCTTCCGATCTTCTTGAGCATCGCGCCCTGTTTTCCGATGATGATGCCCTTGTGGGAATCGCGCTCGCAGATGATGGTCGCATCAATATCAACGATTTTTCCGTTCGGGCGGTCTTTCATCTGGTCGATCACAACGGCGATGCCGTGCGGGATCTCTTCGTTTAAGTCGTACAGTGCTTTCTCGCGGATGATCTCAGCCACGATCTGGCGCATCGGCTGATCGGTGATGGTGTCCTCATCGTAGAACTGCGGGCCGTACGGCAGATATTTGAAGATGCTCGGAATGATGTCATCGGTGTTCTGATGGCGGAGTGCCGAGCACGGAATGATCTCGGCAAACTGGAACAGCTTGCGGTACGTATCGATGAATTCCAGGATTTTGTCTTTCTCCACGGTATCGGTCTTGTTGATAATGAGGAGGACCGGCGCATTGACTTTCTCCAGGATCTCTGCGATATGGCGCTCTCCTGCTCCGATGAAGTTGCTCGGCTCTACCAGCCAGAGAATCACATCGACTTCTTTTAACGTTTTCTCGGCTACATCGACCATGTACTCGCCGAGCTTATTTTTCGCCTTGTGGATACCCGGTGTGTCGAGGAACACGATCTGTCCCTCGTCACACGTATAAACGGTCTGGATGCGGTTGCGGGTGGTCTGCGGTTTCTTGGATGTAATCGCAATCTTCTGTCCGATCAGGTGGTTCATCAGCGTGGATTTTCCCACGTTCGGACGGCCGATCAGGGCTACAAAGCCGGATTTATAATTTGCATTGTTTTCCATTGCTGTCTCTTCTCCTCATTTATAAGTTCTCTACGTTCTTAAACAGTTCTTTCTCTTTCTGAATGGCTGCTTCGCTTCCGACAACGCAGATGTTGTTCTGTTTTAAGGCTGCATCTACAAGGTCTGCCAGTGCATGAATGTCATCCAGGGTTGCATCGAGGATCTGATCTCTCTCCTGCTGGAAGTCTGCTTCGGTGATGCCGTTGAACCATGCGCTCTCGGAGGTCTGGCCTTTTGCGGACGGGTTCATCGGGACGTCGAGTTCGCTGATCGTTCCGATGATGTATTTGGTCATCTGGCGCTCGTCTGCTTCGAAATTGCGCACGTAATCGCCGATACCGCGGTATACTTCAAGGGTTCTTCCGACGTTCGGATCACGGTAGGAAGAAATGCACGCGTTTCCGCCTCTTCCGAAAGCTCCGCCGCAGCCGTAAGCGCCGCCTTTGACACGGATGTTGATCCACAGATAGTCATAGCTCAGCATGACACGCAGGATGCGCAGGGCTCCTGTGTAGTCGTAGCCTTCGCGCTCGAAGTTTCCACAGAGTGCCACGTACTGTACCTGGCCGGAGGTCTGGAAGGCTTCGTTTTTCTGTTCAAAGTCATACACAATGCTGCCCGGCTCCACTTCGTCGGTGTACAGATTCTCTTTGAATGCTGCGATTTTTTCTTCCAGCGGTGCGTAGCCTGTCTCGTCTGCGGTATAGGAGACGGTCAGATTCTCTTTGCGGAAGATGTATTTCATCAGGGTCTGCAGATTTTTAATCAGTTCTGCTTTTTTCTCATCGAAGTTCTCGTCCAGATCTTTTAAGAGCTGGCAGAAGCCGATGCCTGCGATGCGGTCCTGGAAATTGCTCATCGGGGAGTAATAGGAAGCTGCACGCATCACAGCCGTTGCATTTCCGGCGGAAGACAGGCGGTTCTGCAGGCCGGATTTCATGCTGGAGATGATCTCGTGAAGACGTTTCTCGTCATCCAGGCGGGAGGTGTTCAGGATTTCCTCGATCATTTTCATGACGAAATCCAGTTTGTCGTACAGGAATTTCGCGCGGATGCCGAACATTCTACGGCAGTCGTCATCGTTTTCCGGAATGCGGAATACCTGCAGTCCGCAGTTGATGCCGCCGGTCTGTGCATTGATCTCATTGAACAGTTCGCCGTAGGTGTAGTGTTCGGTGTCCACATAGCCGAGAACGGATTTTAATACGCCCATGTACGGGATCAGATCGTTCGGCACATTTTTCGTATCAAACAACAAGCTTAAGTAACCGATGCCGTTCGTGAATACGTTGTGATGAAGAACCGTCGTTCCATCGACTTTATGCTCGTCATTGTAAAGTTTGACAGACTCACGTTTGATATCGCTTCGTTTCAGGAGCGGAATCGTCTCGAGTACTTCCTCGCTCTCCTCTTCTTCCTGATATGCTGCCAGCTCTTTGGTGTCAGCAATGATTTTCTCGATCTCTTCTTTTGACAGGCTCTCTTTGTATTTCTGCAGTTTTTCTGCGGTCTTTGCATCATTTTCTGCGGCAAGACCGGTCTTTGGAATGAGGGTCACGATGGAGGCATGGGTGTTGTCCAGCAGATACGTCTGGATCAGGTTTTCGAAATAGCCTTCTTTTGCCAGTTTTTTCAGCTCATCGTAGATCGCAAGCTGCTGCAGGTAGGCGAACGGTTTGTTCTCGTCGTACAGCCAGCTGTCGAAGACGTCAATGCCGTACATCAGGCCCTTCGGGAAGCTGGAGAAGTCCGCCTCACGGAAACGGAATTCGAAATAGTTGATGCCTGCCTCGATGGCTTTCTGATCCATGCCGTTTTTCACGATATCCTCGAGGGTGCCGCGGATGATGGACAGGAATTTTTCTTTCTCATTTTCATCGGCGTTCTTGGCTACGATGGAGAAGAATGGCTGCAGGATGCCGTCCTCGTAGGAGCCGTAAACATCTTTTCCGATGTGTGCGTCAAGGAGCGCCTGTTTGACCGGGGCTCCCGGTGCGTCAAGGAGTGCATACTCCAGAACAGAAAATGCCACGTTTAATTTTACATCCAGACCGCTGCCGATGACCATGTTGTAGGACAGGTACGCATTGTTTTCAAGCGGATCGCCGTCGAGTACCGGGTACTCGTGTACAATGTCGAGGATCTCTGCAAATGGTTTCTGATACGGAATTTCGGATTTTACTTCTTTTGCATCAAAATGGGACAGGTATTTTTCATCCATCCATGCCAGTTTTTCTTCCATATCCATGTTTCCGTACAGGTAGATATAGCTGTTGGACGGATGGTAATAGGTCTGATGGAATTTCAGAAAGTTTTCGTAGGTCAGGTTCGGGATGCAGGACGGATCTCCGCCGGATTCTACGCCGTACGGAGTGTCCGGGAACAGGGTGTTGAAGGTTTCACGCTCCAGGACATCGTCTGCGGAGGAGAAGGCTCCTTTCATCTCGTTGTATACAACACCGTTGTAGGTCAGCGGGCCGTCTTCGCTTTCCAGATGATAGCTCCAGCCTTCCTGACGGAAGATTTCGTCGTGTTTGTAAATGTTCGGGTAGAATACGGCGTCCATGTAGACATGCATCAGGTTCTGGAAGTCGGCATCGTTGGTGCTGGCTACCGGGTACATGGTTTTATCCGGGTAGGTCATAGCATTTAAGAAGGTGTTCAGGGATCCTTTGACGAGTTCTACGAAGGGATCCTTTAACGGGAATTCGCGGGAGCCGCAGAGGACGCTGTGCTCGAGGATGTGGGCTACGCCGGTGCTGTCGGCCGGCGGGGTACGGAACGCGATGTTGAATACTTTGTTGTCATCTTCGTTTTCGAGAAGGAGCACGCGGGCACCGCTCTTGTTGTGGCGGAGGAGGTAGCCGTGTGCATGGATATCGTCAATCTGCTGTTCCTGCAGCAGGGTATAGGCTTTGCAATGTTCTGCGTTCATTTTTGTATATCCTTTCTTGTTTTTCTTTATTATTTCCGGTTTTATGCAGTCAAAAACGGACCGCAGTGCCCGTTTGCTGGGATTTTCTGCGGCCCTGTCGGTTTTATTCTTCGTTTTCGGTTTCTGCTGCGGTGTTCTCTGTCTCGTCGACGTGTTCTTTTACTTCGTCGTTTGCAGCGTTGTTCTGTGCATTTTTCTGTGCCTGTGCTGCAGCGGCCTGTGCCATCATTGCCTCAAGGTTCGGGCGGACGCTCTGTGCCTGGGCTCCCATGATTCTCTGGAGCTGTTCTCTGGTCAACAGAAGGTTGAAGCCGGACGGGTTGATGACGAAACCTTTGGCCTGTTTCATCAGGTACGGCAGAAGGTGCTGGAACGGGATGGCTGCCAGACGGAGTTTTGCCTGCGGATCCGGACGGAATTTCTGGAATTCACCGATATCGGAAAACAGCGGCTGGAAGATGTCTTCGTTCTGGTTTTTGATGTACGGGATGCGCACGTCTGGTCCCGGGTTGGCCGGATCGAATTCGCCCTGTACCTGGGAGATGTCGATGGCAAGGATGAATTTGCTTCGCATCAGGTTGACAAGCATTTCTTCTTCGAGTTCACGCAGGTGCTGCATGCGCTCGACATCGTCTCTTCTCTGGTTTGGTTTTCTGAGTTCCTGCAGAAAGTATACGACGGTGAGCTGTACGCCCGGGTTCAAAACCGGGAGGTGCTGTTTGTTCATTTTCTCCATGTCTGGTTTCGGGAAGATCTGCTCGAGCTCGATGCGGCGGGTCTGGTCGCCTTCGTGGAAGATGACCATATTGACGCCTTCGGCGTAGAGGCCCATATAGAAGTTCGGCATCTGCTTGCGCAGGACTTTTACGGTGAGCAGCGGGGTGTTCTTTTCTACATAGGATTTTGCAAACTCCTTGGCTGCTTCTTCTTCGGTAAACATGTATACCTGATCATCAAAGGTTTCCGGATCGCACTCTACGTATGGGAGTTTTGTGATCTGGGAAAAGGTCACATAGATGATTTCCATGCTCTGGAATTTCTTCATGGTGAAGCTGTTGTCTACTGTCATTTGTGGTTGAGTCCTTTCTTCGCTCTTAGAGGACGGTTTATCCTCAAAATATCTATGTGACATTATATCATACTTTTGATGGGTTGCCAAAGGTTTATTGCTTCAGCTCGCCATTTTTGCGTTCGGATAGATTTTTTCCATCCGGCTGTCCGGAAAACGTTCATCAATGAGCTGCTCTATGGCGTTTATTGCTGGCTCGTTGTGGGCACGCTGGTCGTAGCGGGTGAGGGCCAGGGTGGAGACGAGGATGTTGGCGAGCATGAAGATGATCAGTATCCAGGTAATGATGGGGCCCTGTTTCAGGGGGATTTTTTCGATCCATTTGGAGAACAGGGGGTAGAGTTTTTTCAGCCATACGACGGCGGCGATTCCCCAGAAGAAGCAGTACAGGAGGTTGATGCGGCCGCCGAGGTTGAAGGGAATGTCGCTGTAGTCCCAGAAAACTTTTCCGAAGACGATTTCGGTGAAAACGCTGCAGAGGTATTCGTAGGCGCCGCCGAGGAAGGTTCCGAAGGCGAATAAAAAGCCATCGGAGCGGTTTCTGTAATTATAGAGGAACCAGGTGGCGAGGGCGATGGCGAGGCCCCAGACGATGCTGAACGGGCCCCAGACAAGGCTGCTGCGGCTCATCCAGACACCGGCGGTGATGCGGCAGAAGATGGTTTCTACGATATCACCTAAGAAGGCGCCGATGATGAACAGAAGGACGATTTTATAAAAGCTGCATCCATCGGCAAATACTTTCGATTTTTCTTTCTGCTTCGGAATCGGCTGCACCGACGGGTAGGCGCGCTCGACACGGGCTTCCAGGTAGCGGTACAGGCGGACGGAAAGCCGTTTGGTGAAGGCGTCGATCTGGTCGTTCATGGCGGCGATGCGCGGCATCTTTTTGGTGATGTGGCGCAGGACGGCGTAAGAACCGATGGCATCGACGACGAGGACTCCGAACAGGATCCACAGGGTGATGTGCATTACGCCGTTTGGGGCAAGATGGAGGAGGGTAAGGCCAAGGATGTTGCCGAATTTCAGGGCAAGGACACCAAGGATTCCCCAGAGAACGGAATACTGGAGGCAGATGTAGCCGTCCATGTTCCATTTTTTGTTGGAATAATCCCACCATCTGCCGTGGCCGATCCGTTCCAGGACGTGGCCTGCGATCCATTCGGCGGCGGTGGCGATGATCACACAGCCGAGAAACAGAAAGACCGGGCTGGACTGCAGTTCGTACAGGTAGCGGGTCATGAAAACAGCCGTGATTCCGTAGATAGCACACAGCGGGCCATTCAGAAAGCCTCTGTTTACCATGTGTTTTTTCCGAACAACCGCCACTGTCGTTTCCAGAAGCCATCCAAGAAAGGCATAAAGGAAGAACAGCCCGAGGTAGTCGTAGATTGTGTAGTTCATCAAAATCTCCTTTTCTTTGTTCATATCGGGCTTGTAACCCCGTTTTTATGACATTATAGCATAGAACATGCAAAAGCAGAACCTTTTCAATGGAAAAAGGAAAAGTTCACAAAAAGAAGCCACACCCTTTTGGGGCATGGCCTCTTTCTTTTCTCAGGCGGCGGCAATACGTACCGCCTGAGCGTTTATGTTACAGGTTCGGAGTAATCTGAACGAAAGAATTACTCTTCTGAGCCGTACAGTTTTACGAGTTTGTTCAGGTAAGTGTAACGGTCTTTTGCTTCCTGCTCGTTCTTGCCGAACAGTCTTTCTGCTTTCGCCGGGTTTGCACGTTTCAGAGAGTTGTAACGTACCTCGCCGTTCAGGAATTCCTGATAATCTCCTGACGGAGCCTTGGAATCCAGTGTGAATGCGCTCTTGCCTTCTGCAGCGAGTGCCGGATTGAAGCGGAAGCAATGCCAGTATCCGGTCTGAACAGCGAGCTGCTCCTCGGTCTGTGCTTTGCTCATACCTTTCTTGATACCATGGTTGATACATGGAGCGTAAGCGATAATGAGGGACGGTCCCGGATATGCCTCTGCCTCTGCGATTGCTTTGACTGCCTGATTGTAATCAGCGCCCATAGCGATCTGTGCTACGTATACATAGCCATAGCTCATTGCGATGCTTGCCATATCTTTCTTCTTGGTTTCTTTACCGCCTGCTGCGAACTGTGCAACTGCACCGGTCGGAGTAGCTTTGGAGGACTGTCCGCCTGTGTTGGAGTAAACCTCGGTATCGAATACCATTACGTTGATATCTTTTCCGCTGGCAAGTACGTGGTCTACGCCGCCGAATCCGATATCGTAAGCCCATCCGTCACCACCGAAGATCCACTGGGATTTCTTAGCGAGGAAGTCTTTGTTCTTAACGATGTCTCTGCAAACGTCGCAGTCAGCGTCTTTGATTGCTTCTACAAGTTTCTCGGTTGCAGTTCCGTTGGTAGCGCCGCAGTCAAAGGTATCCAGATACTCTTTGCATGCTGCTTTTACTTCTTCCGGAGCTTTCTCGGAGTTCATAACATCCTCAACTTTGGCTTTCAGGCCGCCGCGGATTGCTTTCTGAGCGAGAAGCATACCATAACCGAACTCTGCGTTGTCCTCAAACAGGGAGTTGGACCATGCCGGGCCCTGTCCTTTCTCGTTTACGGTGTAAGGAGTGGACGGTGAGGAGTTGCCCCAGATAGAGGAGCATCCTGTTGCGTTTGCGATGTACATTCTGTCACCGAACAGCTGGGTGATCAGTTTTGCGTAAGGAGTCTCGCCGCAGCCTGCGCATGCGCCGGAGAACTCAAGCAGCGGTTTCTTGAACTGGCTGCCCTTTACGGTATTCTCTTTGAATTTTGCTACAACATCGGTCTTCTCTGGAAGAGCTGCTGCATAATCGAAGTATTTCTGCTCTGCTTCGTGTGCTGCAAGGCTTTCCATAGCCAGTGCTTTCACACCCTTCTTGCCCGGGCATACGTTTGCACAGGAACCACATCCGGTACAGTCAAGCTGTGAAATAGCCATTGTGAAGGTGTAGTCCGGCATACCGGTCATCGGCATGGTCTGGATGCCTTCCGGAGCTGCTGCTGCTTCTTCTGCGGTCATGGCAACCGGACGGATAACAGCGTGCGGGCAGACAAAGGAACATCTGTTACACTGGATACAGTTTTCCGGATTCCATACAGGTACGTTTACGGCGATACCACGTTTCTCGTATGCGGATGTGCCGGACGGAGTTGTTCCGTCTACGTAGTCTGCAAATGCGGATACAGGCAGGTTGTTTCCTTCCTGAGAAGTTACTTTTGCCTGGATGGTATTTACGAATTTAACAGCGTCAGCGCGGCCGCTCTCTGCATGAGTTGTGGTCAGACCTTCATCTGCTGCATTTTTCCAGCTTTCCGGAACTGCAACTTCTTTGATCTGTTTTGCACCCTCATCGATAGCTGCCCAGTTCTTTGCTACGACATCATCACCTTTACGGCCATAGGTAGCTTTTGCTGCTGCTTTCATGAGTTCGATGGCTTTTTCTTCCGGAATGATCTTCGCAAGCTTGAAGAATGCAGACTGAAGAATGGTGTTGATACGGGTCGGTCCCATGCCGGTCTCGATACCGATCTTAACGCCGTCGATCACATAGAATTTGATGTTATGGTTTGCGATGAATGCTTTTACCTGACCTGGCAGATGCTCTTCCAGTCCTGCTTCATCCCATGGACAGTTCAGAAGGAAGGTTCCTCCGTCTACCAGCTCCTCTACCATGTGATATTTGTTCACATAGGAAGGATTATGACATGCAACAAAGTTTGCTTTGTGGATCAGGTAGGTGGATTTGATCGGTTTCTTTCCGAAACGCAGGTGAGACATCGTTACACCGCCGGACTTCTTGGAGTCATAATCGAAGTAAGCCTGAGCGTACATGTCTGTATTGTCACCGATGATCTTGATGGAGTTCTTGTTAGCACCTACAGTACCATCAGCTCCAAGTCCCCAGAACTTGCAGTTTGTTGTTCCCTCTGGTGTTGTAACAAGTGGTGCGCCTGTCTCAAGAGAAAGGTTTGTAACATCATCAACGATACCGATTGTGAATTTCTCTTTCTCAGTGTTCTCATATACTGCTACGATCTGTGCAGGTGTTGTATCTTTGGAACCAAGTCCGTAACGTCCTGTAAAGATCTTAACATCGCTGAACTTGCTGTCGCGAAGAGCTGCAACAACATCAAGATACAGAGGCTCGCCAAGAGCTCCTGGCTCTTTTGTTCTGTCAAGAACAGAGATCTGCTTAACTGTATCCGGGATTGCATCGATAAGAGCCTGTGCACAGAATGGTCTGTAAAGACGAACTTTAACAACACCGACTTTCTTGCCAGCTGCCATAAGGTAATCGATGGTCTCCTCGATGGTATCGTTTACGGAACCCATAGCTACGATGATGTGCTCAGCGTCAGCAGCTCCGTAGTAGTTGAACAGTTTGTAGTCTGTTCCGATCTTCTCGTTAACTTTGTCCATGTACTCCTGAACAACTGCCGGAAGAGCGTCATAATATGGATTACATGCCTCTCTTGCCTGGAAGAAGATATCCGGGTTCTGAGCGGAACCTCTCTGACATGGATGGTTCGGGTTCAGAGCACGGTTACGGAACTCTGCGATTGCGTCCATATCTGCCATATCTTTCAGATCTTCATAGTCCCATGTCTCGATCTTCTGGATCTCATGAGATGTACGGAATCCGTCGAAGAAGTTGATGAATGGAACTTTTCCTTTGATCGCTGCAAGATGAGCAACCGGTGTAAGGTCCATAACCTCCTGTACAGAAGACTCACAAAGCATTGCGCATCCGGTCTGACGACAGGCCATAACGTCGGAATGATCTCCGAAGATACAAAGTGCGTGAGAAGCAAGTGCACGGGCAGATACATTGATAACTCCCGGAAGCTGCTCACCAGCGATCTTGTAAAGGTTCGGGATCATAAGCAGAAGACCCTGGGAAGCTGTATAGGTTGTAGTCAGGGCACCTGCTGCCAGAGAACCGTGAACGGCACCTGCTGCACCTGCCTCAGACTGCATCTCTGTAACCTGTACTTCCTGTCCAAAGATGTTCTTTCTTCCCTGAGTTGCCCACTCATCTGTAGCCTCAGCCATTACAGATGAAGGGGTAATCGGGTAAATAGCAGCTACATCAGAAAAAGCGTATGATGCATGAGCGGCTGCATGGTTACCATCCATGGTTTTCATCTTTCTTGCCATTGTTTTTTCCTCCTTAAAGGTTTGTTAAAAAATATATTATTTAGGCTTATGAAGGCCTAAAATTCCATTGGTTATTATATCATAGATTCCCAGTTATGTCCATTTTCTTTCATTGTTTTTTGTACAATATCTTGTACAAACGCCGTTATCTTTTTCACAAATAAAAAAGAGCTGTTCGGAAATTTTTCTCTCCAAACCGCTCTCCTTATCATCTCATACGCTTATCCCAACTCACATCCGGGAATCACTTCTCCTCTTTTCCGAAAAGATCCTTCATGGATTTCCGCCGGAGCATTGTCCACAGCTGATCCTGGATCTCCTTAAGCTCATCATGTGCATGGCAGGGAACTCCGTCCTGTCCGTTCCTTGGACACTGATATGTGCCGTTCAGGCACTCAATGATGGACATATCCGGATCGATCGCACTGTATATCTCATATAATGACAGTTCTTCCGGATCTCTCTTCAGCGCGTAACCGCCATGAACTCCGCGGTATCCTTCCACGAGCCCTGCATTCTGAAGCTTCTTCAGTATCTTGTATGCAAAGGGTGCTGTGATCGATTCCCTCTCACAGATCTCGCTGACGCTCAAACGCGGCTCCCACATCAATGCGCGGATAACCCGCATCGCATAATCGCTTTCTCTGGTGATAAACATTTTTAACCTCTCTTCTGTTCAACTAAGCTGCTGATTTATGATAGTTTCCGCATTCCATCCGATCTGCCACGTTCCCGGGTGTTTCTGACGTACCAGAGAGCCGGATATCCATATCCCCAGAATGCTTCATTACCACATACAACAGTATAACCCATTTTTTTATATAATAAAAGGTTATTATTTTCCTGTGATCCAAAGTAATCCCCTGTTTTTCCTTTATTTAGCCGAAAAAAGGAAAATACAGCTTGCAAATTTTTCAGTTTACGGTACAATAGGAAACGATTGTAATGCTTTCGTATGTAATTGAAACGATATTTATTTAATGAAAAAAGAGGTATGATATGATTTCAGCAAATAACATCACACTGCGCGTTGGAAAAAAAGCGCTGTTTGAAGACGTTAACATCAAATTTACAGAGGGTAACTGTTATGGATTGATCGGCGCCAACGGCGCAGGAAAATCTACATTCCTCAAAATCCTTTCCGGTCAGCTCGAGCCTACCAAGGGCGACATTGTGATCACCCCCGGTCAGAGACTTTCTTTCCTGCAGCAGGATCATTTCAAATATGATGCTTATCCGGTTCTGGATACTGTCATCATGGGTAATGAAAGACTCTATCAGATCATGAAAGAGAAAGAAGCCATTTACGCAAAGGAAGATTTCACAGACGAGGATGGCATCCGTGCCAGCGAGCTTGAGGGTGAGTTTGCAGAGATGAACGGATGGGAAGCAGAGTCCGATGCTGCTACTCTTCTCAACGGTCTCGGCGTCGACACCGAGTTCCACTATACACAGATGGCAGACCTTACCGGTAGTATGAAGGTCAAGGTTCTTCTTGCACAGGCTCTTTTCGGAAATCCTGATATCCTTCTTCTTGATGAGCCGACCAACCACCTGGATCTTCCTGCTATCGAATGGCTGGAGGAGTTCCTGATCAATTTTGACAATACGGTTATCGTAGTATCCCATGACCGTTATTTCCTGAACAAGGTCTGCACACATACTGCTGATATCGATTATGGAAAGATCCAGCTCTATGCCGGAAACTACGACTTCTGGTTTGAATCCAGCCAGCTTCTGATCAAGCAGATGAAAGAGGCCAACAAAAAGAAAGAGGAGAAGATCAAAGAGCTCCAGGAGTTCATCTCCCGTTTCAGCGCCAATGCTTCCAAATCCAAGCAGGCGACTTCCAGAAAGCGTGCCCTGGAAAAGATCCAGCTGGATGACATGCGTCCTTCCAGCCGTAAATATCCATACATCGACTTCCGCCCGAACCGTGAGATCGGAAACGAAGTCCTCATGGTGGAAAATCTTTCCAAGACCATTGATGGAGTAAAGGTTCTGGACAACATTTCCTTCACTCTGGGTCGTGAAGATAAGGTTGCCTTTGTGGGTGCCAACGAGCAGGCCATCACAACCTTCTTCAAGATCCTTACAGGTGAAATGGAGCCGGATGAAGGAAATTACAAATGGGGCGTTACCACTTCCCAGGCATATTTCCCAAAGGATAACACACAGGAATTCGATAACGACCTTACTATCACCGACTGGCTGACACAGTACTCCGAGATTAAGGACGCAACCTACGTCCGTGGATTCCTTGGCCGTATGCTTTTCCCTGGTGAGGATGGTGTAAAACGTGTCCGTGTTCTTTCCGGTGGTGAGAAGGTCCGCTGTCTTCTTTCCAAGATGATGATCTCAGGTGCCAATATCCTGATCCTGGATGAGCCGACCAACCATCTGGATATGGAGTCTATTACAGCACTGAACAACGGACTGATCAAGTTCCCTGGAGTGATCCTTTTCACCTCACACGATCACCAGTTTGTACAGACAACTGCAAACCGTATCATGGAGATCCTTCCTAACGGCAAGCTGGTAGACAAGATCACCACTTACGACGAGTATCTTGCCAGTGACGAAATGGCCAAGAAGCGTCACGTATTCCAGGTTAACGAAGAGGACGCACAGGATAACTAAATCCCATGCTTCTGTAACAAAAAACTCCCCTGCTTCCGCCTTTACAGGCAGGCAGGGGAGTTTTTTTATCTGTTTTATATACGCTTACTCCATGGTGATCGGAGCAAGCTTGCCCTGTGTTACATCCAGAAGATCTTTAAGCGGTACCTTCAGGGTAAGGCCCACTCTTCCACCGCTTACATAGATCTCATCAAAGTTTTCGGCAGACTGGTCAAACACCACCGGATAATTTTTTTTCATTCCAAGAGGGCTGCAGCCTCCGCGGATATAGCCCGTGATCTTTGTAAGATCCTTTACATGGATCATATCTACTGTTTTTTCACCTACAGACTTTGCCGCTGCCTTACGGTCCACCTCTTTTTCGATTGGAACTACAAACACATAGTAGCCGCCGCTTTTCCCTTCCATGACCAGGGTCTTAAAGGATTGATCATGAGGGGCTCCTGTGATGTCTGCACAGTGGATCCCATCTATGAACTCTCCACAGTCATATGTGATCGCTTCATATTTTACTTTTTTTCGATCCAGCATTCTCATCGCGTTTGTTTTGGCTTCTTTTCCCATTTCTGTCACTCCTCGGATTTTTCTCAGTTGTCTTTCCACTCATCAAGCTCATCCAGATCCTCATCATTCATCAGATCCGGGTCATTCCTGTAATTTCCATATTCTTCCTGCTCATCAAAATCCGCCATATTTTCAATATCCATCCGGCGTCTTTTCTGCTGCAGTTTTTCAAAATCTTCATAGCTGTCCCTGTTTTCCGGCTCATCAAAGCGATCATATTCTTCATGATCCTCCGGATCTGCATAGCGGGATCTGCTTCCCGTTCCTGCATTCCTTCTTTCCCTGGTGCTGCTGCTCTGGCTGTATCTGCTGCCTCTTCTGTCATCCGAAGCATAATTTCTGCCGGTGGTTCTGTTTCTGCCGGAGGTTCCGGAAGTGCTTCTTCTTTCAGCGGAACTACTCTTGCTGTTTCTTTCGCTTCCGGATCTTTTCCTGCTGTCTGCATAATTTCTTTCTCTTCTGTCAGAGTTGCGTTCTTCTCTGTCAGATGGTCTGCGGGAACGTCTTTCACCCCGGCTTTCCCGGTCATCGTTTGCCCGGTTTTCGGATATATATCTGCGATCGTCCCTGCTACGGTCAGAGGTGTATTCACGGCCGTTTCCTCTACGGTCCCTTCCTGCCGGCTTCCTGATTTCCTCCGGCAGAGCTCCATCGTCGTCATCCTCTTCTTCGTCATCGTCATCTTCCTCATCGTATCGGTCTTTGTTGATAGCGAACTGGATCAGCATACCAAGGATCACAATTCCCGCTGCCATACCGACGCCATATGGAAACTGCGCCAGCCCTGCGATCTTTGCAATGGATAATCCTGCCAGAACGCCACCCAGTATACTGGTTCCGACAATGATCACGCCTTTTGCATAACGCATGGCAAGTACTCCCAGTCCCACGCCGATAAGGATGCACAGGAAAAAGGAAAAGGAACTGGTCGGATGAATCAGATAAATACTCAATGTTATTCCGATACCAAATCCCAGTACAAAGATTCCTGCCCTGTAGATCAGAAACGAAACAACAGCCAGTACGATTCCAAGTCCCGCCATGGCACCTACGATCACCATTTTATCCTGAACACCGGACATATAGGTCACACCAAAGCCGGCACCTGCTCCAATGATAAATCCAAAGATCATCATCCAGAACCGGAGGATACGATATCCCAGGATACAGTTCAAAAGCCCGAAAACACAGAGCACTCCGTATACGATCACCATCAGCTGGCTGATCTGTTCCATACCTCCTGCTCTCTGCAGTATGTCAAATCCTCTTGACAACATATCCATATTCATAATTTACTCCTCTCTTTCCAAAACCTCCGGAAATCTTCCCAAAGATATTTCAGAAAATAAAATATATGGTATAAAAATTATCCATCACTCCATAATGATACTCCACCTGACCAAGTCCGTGAAGTTTCATATAATACTGTGCCACATTCTGTACCACGCCATCATCCAGCAGTTCCTGACAGGCTTCGGAAAAAGCTTCCTGACCGCCAAACTTGAAACGCACAACAGCCGCACCATTATCCAGTCTCATCTTACAATAATCATATATATCCTGCCAGCTGTAATCTTCAAAGTACCCCTGGTTCAGCACATAAAAATCCAGATCCTTCGCAGTACATGCCGGAACTGTCAGTTCTTCCGATGGTGTATAGGTTTTTTCATATTCTTCCGGGAAAGGGCAGAGATAATCGTAAATGATCGTCTTATGTTCTTCCAGCTGCGCGGCATCTCCATTTAGAAAATCCGGCTGATCCCCATTGGTAGCATCTACATAATAATACTCCTGGCCAATTTTTACAATATCCCATGCATGACCCTCTGTACTTCCTTTTGTGCTTCCGTCCACATAAATACAGGGAATATCCAGCCTTTCCAGAAGATACTGGACAGCTCCTGCATATCCGGCACAGACTGCGGATTTTTTCCAGAAAACACCTGCTATGCTCTGATCATCCTCCCCGGTCTGATACTGGGTATGGTCAATAACATACGTATAAACAATGCGTACCTTCTCGTAGTCACCGGCATCCTCCGGAATCAGGGCTCTGACCTCCTGAAAGCTCTGCTCCATTGCCGTCTGTATCTCATCGATCTCGCTGTCTGTATAAGTATAACCCGGAGTAAAAACGCAGTAATCACTGTCTGAATACGTAGTTTTGTAGATTTTTTCACGATTGTGGACCCAGAATATCTCCGGGTGGTCTTTCAATACTGCATGATAGCTTCTGTCAATACTGTCATCATCGGAAATTGTCAGATAAAACTCCTTTTCCCGGGCACGGATTCCTTTCAGCAGCTCCCGATATACTCTCTGCTCTTCTTCCGTAAGCTGTTTGAAATAATATTCCTGATGTCCTTCTTCGCTCTGGGCAACCTCCATCTGACGCAGTTCCTCTACTTCCTTTGGCTCCCCTGAAATAACGCTCTTTGCTATGGATCGGATCTGATCCAGTGCCCCTGCCGAAGCGCTAAAGGGCTGAAGGATCACTGCGGCTGCAAGTACTGCGGCTGCCATGGGGCAGAAATTTCTTTTTTTCATAATATCATGTCCTCTGTCTGAAGCAGCGATTGTAAGAAAGGGCAGCCTCCCGTGGGAGACTGCCCTTATCTTCAATCGCTGTCCCTTAGTTTTCCATTTCCAGTGTTTCTACATCATCATCAAATGTATCCACTGCATCGTCCATGGTCTCCTGATCCAGAGTCAGCGTCTCAACTTCATCTTCTTCCTCGTCCTCCTGCAGAGCCGTATTCTTAAAATCTGCAAGAAGGTCACTGGAAACAGTATCACTGGATGCCAGTGCATCCTTCAGTGCATCGGATCTAACCACATCCGTAAGGAGCTTTTCTGCACTCTCCTCTGTCAGAACATCATTCTCTGTAGCTGTGGTCTTATCAACTGTTTCCTCCGCTGTTGTATTCTGATAGAAGGATGGCTTTCTGATATAACGGAAGCTTGCACTGTATGCCTCACCAACCGTTACACCATTCTTGCTTGAGGAACAATGTACTGCGATCCAGTCGCCGGAATCCGTCTTTCCGCACAGGATACCAACGTGGTTGTTGCTTCCTGCTTCCGGTCCTCTCTGGAATACCAGATCTCCTGGCTGTGCATCTGCTTCGCTGACAACACCGGCCTTCTCCCACTGGTCAGACGTTCCGTCTCCAACTGCTGCCTGCATTCCCTGATTCTTATATCCATTGATCACTGCCCAGGTAACAAAGCCGCTGCAGTCCAGACCATATGCACGGAGCGTACCGGAGCTTCTGCTGCCGTCTGCAGATACCTTCTCAACGGAACCCCAGCTTGGGTCTTCTCCGATCACCGTAGATTTACCGCCCCAGAAATACCCAACCTTACCAACCAGTGAATACGCTGCAGTGATAACATCTACACGATCCTCAGAAACATCGTCTCCCACACTTTCACGGACAAAGCCTTTGGATGCGGTAACTACCGCACAGAGAAGCTTACAGTCTGTTTCCACATATTTCTTAAGGACGCTTCTGTCTTCCTTCGCAATATTGTTCTTCTTGATGTAGTAGTTGATCTTGCGATTTCCGTAGGATATCTTGGTAATATCCTGTTTGTCCCTGACGATCGGGTTCATCTCCGCAAAGATCCTTGCCAGATCATCCTTACAGGATGCATCCAATGTAAATGACGTTACTCCTGCTTTGCTCTTTTCATAAATATAAACAGCAAGGATATCCTGCCAGTTTCTTACCAGAAGTGTATTCTCCGTATCGGTAAGCTTGTTCTTCTCTTTATATTCTCTTTCAATCTCTTCCATTACAGAAGCAAAATCATCGGAGAAGGACAGATGATAATTGTTCTTAAGACTATCCAGATAAAAATCCTTGCCTGCATGAAGATTGGAAACCATATTTGTCACATAAACAGGATCTCCGATCTGTGTTGCTGTGGCGTTATTTCCATCTGTGATCTCTGTATTTTTGTTATCTTTTTTGTTGTTACTGTCGTTCTTGTCGGCAGCTGCAAGCTTGGCTTCTGCCTCCGTCAGGATCTTATAATTCGTAACTTTGGCCTTTTCTGTCTTAGACAGCGCCTCATAAGCTGCACGTGCGCTCTCTATCTCAGCTTTATCTGCTGCTGTGATCGTTCTGCCTGCCAGTGCTTTGATCTTCCGGATCACCGCCTGTACCTTTGCAGAATCATCCCTGGCCGGTGTTGCAGTCGGTGCAGGTGTTGCGGTTGGTTCCGGCGTTGCCGTTGGTGCAGGTGTCGCTGTCGGTTCCGGTGTCGCCGTTGGTGCAGGTGTCGCTGTAGGCTCCGGTGTTGCAGTCGGTGCAGGTGTTGCGGTTGGTTCCGGCGTTGCAGTCGGTGCAGGCGCCGGTGTTTCCGTTGGTTTCGGTGCAGTAGTTGGCTCCGGTGCTGTAGTTGGTTCCGGTTCAGGTGCAGCAGTTATTTCCGGTTGCGGCGCAGCTGTCGGCACCGGATCTGCCGGAACTTCCGGTTCACTTACCTCACTCCCGTCTCCCGAAACACCTTCCTCAGCAACAATATTATCTGCTTCCTCGGCGGCTTTTACTCCGGTTGGAACTGCCAGTACCATAGCTGATAACATCGTGATGCAAAAAAACTTATTCAGGTACTTGTTCTTCATATTTATTAAGATGCTCCCTTCTTTCCTTGAACATCCCTTTACTTCCCCTATAATAAAGGTCTGCCTTAAACCATTTGATAACTTAAAGTTTAATTCAATTTATTTTAGCATACGAAAATTGTGAAATCAACCGTTCTGGTAGGATATCTCTTCCAATTCATCTTTTTTTCACTTTTTATTCATATTTTTGTAAGATTCTTTTTGGTTTACCATAACATAAAAAAGCCACAGTGCTCTCACACACTGCGGCTTTTTGTATACTGTCAGACAGTCACTGCCGGCTGTCCGCCCATATGAAACTGTTTTCTGACACAGAGCTGAAAAATCCCCTGTACAACCTGATAGCACACCCGAAGGATAAAACGAATGTCATCGGCAATGCACCGCGGGCTTTCCAGATAATATGCATGACGCTCACGGATATATTCCACAAGTTCCTCAAAGCTTTCAAACTGCTTTGCTTCTTCCAGCTGGCTGTCTGCTGCGCCGCTGAGGATACATTCTCTCAGGCGGTTCTTCAGCTCAGCTTCATAAGAATTATGTGCTGCAAGATTTCCTTCGTATGTTTTGTTATGAGGAAAAGTAAAATAATCAGCCATATAATGCATGACCTCACCGAATCTTCTCCAGTATACTCTGGCATTCTCTTCCTCCGGGTTCTTCTCGACAAGCGCCCTCATCTTATTCTGGAGATGATCAAATGTTCCGAAAAACTCATGTCTGGTGGTGAGAAATGATGGTTTCAGATCAGGCATGATATTGCCCAGGCAAAACGCTTTTCTGTGCTGCTGAAGACTGTACACCTCAGACATCTGGTCAGCCAGGTATCTGCCTAACAGTATATGTGATTTTTTACGCAATTTTTTCCCTCTTCCTTCTTTCCTGATCCAGATCCTGACCGGTCAACAGTAATTGGTTCCGCCCGGTCCTCTTCTGGTATCCATAAATCATCCGTTTTCCGGAACCAACTCTACTATAGCACTGTTTTTTCAAATAATCAAATAAAGATTATGTAAAATGTCAAGCGGATATTTGCACCCCCACAGGGCACTTCCCTGATCCGGTTAAATTTTTAATCCAGATCAAAAAGCTGCCGCTGCTTCAGGTCAATAGCTGCCCAGACGGTACTTGTCTTTGGTTCTCCGTAAAGATAAACCGTGCTGGAAACCTGAGCCCAGACTTTGCAGCTTTTGCGGTAATCCTGTGTACCGTCCTCCTCCGTCTTTCTCAGATATGTCTCGATCCCCGGAACTGTAAGACTGTAGGCATTATTCTGAACATTATGGAATTTTCCATCTGCACTGCAATATAACGGCTCATTCTCTTTCCCATAGGGGATCAGGCTTCCGATTTTTTCTGTGATATCTGTAAGCTTCCTGTTCCTGAGTTCAGACGGAAGGGTATTCTGGATACTGTTATCCGGAAGCTGTCCGTTTTCATCTTCGATATAAAATTTCAGGACCATCTCCTGATCCTTCAGATCATCCTGATCCAGATCTGCGCTGACCATATTATAATCCTTTACATTGATGTTCAGATCTGTATTTGTCTCCAGCGTATTTGCCTCCCCGGTTGTCCAGGTACTCTGGTCTGTCATATAATAATGAACCGATTCCGTCCGGGCAGAAGGATCAAGAGTATTTACAAAGCTTACCTCCGGCTGTACGGCTGTGACATTAGCCGCTGCCACGATTGCATTGATAAAAAGCCTGATCTCATCGTCGCCGGTCACTGCAGAATGCCCGGCTCCTGTATAGATCACATTGCCCTTGCTGTACAAATAATAATTATTTCTCGCATCATTAGGAGATTTATCATAAATACTTCCGGATAATGCATACCAGACAACAATGTCCGTCTTGCCGTCACTGTTCCCATTGATATCGCAGTCCTGCTCCAGCCCCAGCTGATAATACTGCCCGTGAGTGACAGCTATATTCAGCGTATCTCCCATTTTATAAGGATATTGCGTGATCGCACCTTCGTTGATCCGGCGGATACTGGTTGTGGTCGTTCCATTTGATCCCAGCTGATACTGGTTCAGCAGATTATTGGTGTATGCCTGGGTCTGTGCGTAGCTTTCACCTTGATCTCCGGTTTTATATGCTATGTCACCGGCTTTTTCCATCAACTCCTTAAATGTAACGGAGGAACCGTCCGTCAGGCCCCTTCCCTGTTTCAAAAGCTGCGAAACTGTCATTCCGTTGGAAAGCTGCTTATCGGAAACGATCCCATAACGATCCATTCCCGTTACAGAGCGAAGTATAGTATTCAGCGAAAGTCCCCATGTCACATTATTGATGTTGGCTCTGTGCAGATACGCATCGTAGTATACATCTGTGTTTTCATCCACTCCGTACTGTGTTGATGCTATTTTTCTGTACAGCTTATTATAATCATAATTAATATACGATGTGGTATCATGTGCAAACAAAGTACTTTTTCCGGACTTCACAAAATCCAGGATCTCGTCTGCCTGATGGTTCGCATTTGAAATATCCTGATATACATCTGCAAATCCAATGATCAGCATCTGCTTGTCCCGGAGAAGCTCTCGCATCTGGGCCTGTGTATACTGATTGATCTCCGTGACTGTTTTTGATTCCATGACAATATTGAAATCCTGAACCCCGGACAGCAGCTCATTAAATCTCCGGCTGCTGCTTAAGGTCCATGTGCAATTTGTCGGGATCAGCTGAAGAACCCGGATCGTCTGCTTCTGACCGGATGTATTCTGCTGTCTGGAATACCCTGTCTCTGAAGTATGGACATAAGAATTACGATTGCTTACCGCTTCCAGCTTCCATGTGATCAGCTTAAAATAATCCGATGGAATTTTCCGGATCACCGTATATTTCTGCCCCATCTTCAGCTCATAACGGTAATCATCCTCTCCATACTTCACCTGTGTTAACACATTTCCGCTTTCATCCTGCACAACCATATATTTATCCTGCTTTTCCCTCTCGGAAAATACACCGTCAAAGTTCAGATCAATATACAGATTGCAGTTATAAGTGGAAATGGCAGGAGCAGCGTCAGAATCATTTTCAACAGTGAACGTAAATCTCAGTTCATCCTGGATCGTTCCGCTGCTTTCGTCACTGAAATCATCCACACCTGCTGCCTCCGCCGGTCTTCCACCATTTTCATCAAAATTTATCACCGGCTTCGCAAGCTCCGAGAAAAACCGGATATCTTTTTTTCCACTGCCAAGCTTGGAGCTTTCAAAAACATTATCGTATTCCAGCGCCTGCTGGATAAAGCTATAATAATAGGAAGATGTGTCAACCTTTGAGCTGTCTGCTTTCCGGTCACCGGTGAGCAGTTCGGAACTGATCACGACCGGATAGCCGCTTTTGACAAAATCCAGCAGCTCCTGGCTTTGCTGCTTTGTCATATCATTGCCGGATCCCCGCAGATATCCGCCGCCGTCCGGTCCGTAGGTATTTAAGGGCGCAAAGCGTTTTGTTCCGTTACTGCCGCTGTAGCTCTGGTCATACTCATTATCCAGCTGTCCCAGAAGCTTCAGAAGTTCCTTTTTATTGCTCTGGATCTGTACACCGGAGCCTATATGCACATACCGGAGGCTTCCGTCCCCTGTGATCAGAGGATCGCTGTCTCTGTTTTTTGTTCCGCCGATATAGACCATATCATAATCCGAAAGGATATCGTCAACATGGCCCACAAATTCCGAGGCTGTCATTGTTTTGATATTGATATTCTGAGAACCGTCTGTTATAGCATCGATTTCGGAGGTATCTGCAGATTTATCGTCGCCCAGCCATTTTTTTACATCATCAGCGGTAAGCTCCGGACTGCACTTATCCGGTTCGATCTCCAGAACATTGATCTCTGCTTTTGTAGTCACCTGCCGTTTATACTGATAGTTGATAATATATTCCAGGGCACGAGCCTGAGAGATTTCTTTTGTGAGAGGCTCCAGAGCTTCTCTGCTTCCATCTGAAAATGTATCTTCCTGATCGGAGGAATCTGCGCTGTCTGCCCCTGGCGCTCCAAGCGAACGGTATTTATTTTCACTTTCAACGTAGCTCAGGATCTCTTCAAAGCCGGCAACGGCATCCGGAAAGGTATCTGTGCTGTCTTTATCCGCATCCGGATTAAAATTTGTATGGAACGCTGTGTTCACAAGGCAGTGTTCCGCACCTGACTGCTGCGTATTTCTGAAAACGTATACGTAATGGTTTACATAGCTGCCATCTGCATCATCATCCTTTATAAAAGCGTTAAATGCTTCCTGCAAGGCAGAACCGCCGGTCAGCCTGGAGGAATTGATGATGCATGGAACTGTCGAGTTTCTGAAAAAGGCTGCCGTTGTATCGGAAAGCGTTCCATTGATATAGATCAGATCATAATCCGCCAGAATTCCGGTATCGGAATTTTCCGCCGCTGCAGACAACGTTTCGCTGTCTTTGGCAGGAGCATCCTCCAGTGCAAGGTCTTCTGTATCCGCTTCTGTCTGTACTGCACATATCTCGCTGAAATCAGAAGCTTTTTTTGTATCGACCTGGATATTCAGGTTTTTAAATTCTTCGTCCTCGGGAGAAAGATGGAATACATATCTCTTCAGCCAGTCGTTGTTGACATAGCCTCCCTGATAGTAAAAATGATCCACCTCAACCTGGCATGCAGAGCCATCCCCCTGAACAAAGCTGTAATTTCCATTTCCAGGTGTCAGCTTATACTCTGCATCTGAAGTATAATGCGTTGCAGCTTTTCCATCACCTTCCTCCACCTTCAGGTAAGGGTCCTCATTTTCCGGATAAGAGGGATAATACCAGCCAAAATTTGCAAAAGCAGAAGGATCTGTATCACTTCCGTCTGCAGATCTCCGGCAACAGAACCAGACCTTCTCAACCTTATAGTAGTAATTATATAAAAAATCCTCCGGAATGCTCTGGATATCCTCGTATTCAACCGGCTGTTTTCCCGTAACAATGGAAACAGCCACACGCTCCACATTTCCGGTCCCGTCATCCTTCCAGTACCAGTACTGACCATCTGCAAGGGTGATATCCCCCTCTTTGCGGACAGCCTCCTGCCCCTGGTCTGCCAGCTTCTGATCCTCTTCCTGCGCATACTGTACCTGATCTCTGATGTAATCCAGATCACCGATCAGTGTATATTTATAGAAAGGATACTGCTCTATACTTTCTCCCAGATAAATGTACGGATCTGTCTGGCTGCCGGCTGATGCCGAGTTTTTCAGTGCTCCAAGGATACGGCTCTGTGTGGTGGTATCTTCATTAACATCCTGAATTTCCAGTTCGTCTTTGTCAGGCGCTCCGCTATCCGGCTGCCCTGAGTCCTGGATCTCCGGATTTTCCTCATCATTTTGTATATCGGTTGTATCATCGGAAAAATCCCCACTCTCACCGGCACCAGAGCCATTCTCATCATCCGAAAAACCATCCTGGATTTCACTGCTTTCCACTTCCGGCTGGTTCTCCTGAAATTCCTCTGAGGGCTGCCGGCTCTTTGCAGTTCCATCATCAAAATCACTGCTTTCCTGTTCTGTCACAGGGCTAGAGTTATCCTGTACAAGTACCCCATCCAAAGCCACTGAAGCATCTTCCGGCTGTTCGCCGGGGAATGTATACTTCCCTTCTTCGATATTATTTACGATCTCATCTGTCAGATCCGTATACACATTCTCGTAATATCCGTATTTTCCATTGGGATAATCATATTCCGGAAGTATGGTTTTCTGTCCTCTGTCATTTTCATCCTTCAGAGCATTGTTTACTGTGGCGTTATCTACCTCCTCAAACTGCAGGAAATAGCTCCCGCGTACATCATCTCCCTCTGAAAAATAAAAGTTCCTGATATTCTCACGGTATTTTTCCGGCCGCTCATTATCCTGCTCCACATCCTTTCGGATCGGATAATATTCCTGCTGCTGTTTTGTATAATCCCCGGCATCATCTTCGACATAATTTCCGTTAAGCGTAACCGTATCTGTCCTGGATGATCCGTCAAAATTCCTGAGCTCCAGCTTCTTCCATCCATTCTCCTCACCTTCTCCGGCGTCAGGAAAATATTTTTCCTGATAGTCTGAATATGTCAGAGGACTGCTCTTTTCACTGTCCACCCCGGCAGCACCCGCAATATCACGAATCTTACGGATCCCGGTGTCTGCGTTTTCATCAACAGATCCGTCTTCCGTGAGCTTTACATTCATTGCAAATTCCTTCCGCTGCTTTTCCGGAAGCTTTTCAAGCCCTTCCTCCAAAGTGGAGAACCGTATGGTCCGGGTAACATTATCCTCATCCTGGTACTGATATTCATAAAGCTTCAGACTCGGCTCCTGTCCGGACACATAATAACCGATCTCTGCATCTTCACTGTCATCTACAAGCTCCAGGATGCGGAAGGGCTTCTTTTTTGTGGAATTTTTTACAATGGTTTCGATCCCGGGCATCATTGCCGCCGAAGCCTGTACGGAAACACTGCTCTCAAACAGTGCGCCTGCACCAAGGACACCTGCTGTAATCACTGCTATCCCGGATAGCAGCAGCTTTTTATGTTTGATCTTCATGTCTGTGGCTGACCTCCTTCTTCCTGCTGTTGTGAGCCCGGCAGCATTATCTTAACCGGATTACGCAGATCCACGGTATGCAGCGTCCGGAGCTTTTTTCCAAGGTTTTCTGTGATCAGCTGGAAACGGATGATACCGTCACTGTCTGCCCTGCTGACATCCACATGAAATTCCCTGATACCTTCTCCATAGACAGAAGGCTCTGTCAGCATACTTGTCCCGGCTGCTGTGATTTCCTGTCTGCTGTAATAAAGCTTCTGTTCGCTTTCTCTCCAGTCCAGAACATCCACCACACGGATGCCAGCTCCACCTTTGTTTTTCTGTATGGAACACAGAAGAAGAGTCCTGTCACCATCCGTACTGCCATCGATATCATCAGAGATCGGAGCTCCCGGAGATTTTCCGGATCCGTATGCGTAATAAATGCTCTCACCGGCATTGACGATAAGCTTCTCCACACTGTCTGTAAGCTCCTGGGTGTCCATCTGCACTCTGGTGCTGCCTGAAATACTCCTGTATAATCTTGAGCCTGCTGCAACCGCCGTCAGCACCACAGCTGAAAAAACAGCTGTGATCGCAACGGCAACGATCATTTCCACCAGGGTGAAGCCTCCGTTTTTCTGCTGTCTCTCCTGTTCTGTTCTCATGAAGCGTCCTTTCCTGCAGAAATCGTATATTTTCCTGTATCCTGAAACAATGTAATGATCCTTGTTCTCTGTCCTCCGCCATGAACCGTGATCTTTTCACAATAGGGCTGCGTGCTGTTTTCCGGACGGTCAAGAGGGATGTCCTCTCCGTCAGAGAGCATTTTCAGGATATCCTTCTGCTCCCACACCCGGCTCTGGATGGGCAAAAACCCTCCTGTGCTCCGGTCATATGTAAGGATCAGCTCGTTTGTGCCGTCTTCCCAGAGATTTACCGTTGCGCCATTACTGTCTGTGTAGCTGATCTTCATTCTCCCTGAAGCGATCTTTTCCGGCTGCTCTTCCCTTACACCTGTTTTTCCCCGATCCAGATAATAGCTGATATAATATCCGTCTGAAGTCCAGGAAAGCCTCATTTCACCTACAAGCCGGTCCATAGCCTCTGTTTTTGTCCGGTCCAGGGCTGCTCCGATGGAAATGGCTGCCCTGTTTGCCCGAAACCTGGCTACAGGATCCAGAGACGGAACCAGAACCGCAAGAAGAATGGCAAAGATCGCCAGGACTACTGTCATTTCTACCAATGTAAATCCTCTGTTTTTCTTTTCCGGTAATTGCTTCATATCCTTATCCCTACTCTTTTTTCCAGTTTTCATAAGTTACATACTCTGAAAGATCATAGCTGTCGGAAAGCTTTCCGGTTCCGTTTCCGGCATCCTCTGCGGACGTATTTCCAAGGACGTATTTATCTCCCTCCCAGAAAAACTGCTGAGGGGCGATATCCTCATTGACAGTAACGCTCTGGAACACCCTGGCAGCCTCAAGGGATGCTGCTTCCAGCTTTGCTCCCGGCTCCAGTGTCAGCTTTCCCTTTGCCATGATGATCCCGCGGAACTGTACTCCTTCATCGATCTTCACGTCTCCGGTGCAAAGCACAAGACGAAGCTTGTCAGCCATAGCCTGTGTGATCTCCAGCGTCCTTCCCGTTCCCGGAACCGTGGTCTTTTTGGTACTGCCGTCAGAGGCTTTCTCCTCATAGGTACTGCTCACACCATTATGGCAGATGATCGCAGTCAGTCCGTCATCCTCCTCACCGGCCGTAAATTCGCAGCTCAGATCATTTGGATGTTTTTCATAAAGATATCGGACCATTTCTTTTTCATTGACCAGATTGTCAAAAACGCTTCTTCCGCTGTCTGTCTCATCATGTATGATCCCCTCGGAGTCCTCCATCTTCGTATTCAGAAGATCCACGCTTGTGATCATTTTACGGTTCAGGGCATACCAGGTATTCTGATAGTTGATCTGCTCCTGGACCAGCTTTCCGGAGGCCTCCGCATCCGTTGCGTCCACAAGATCACCAGAAGCTGTCTCTCCATCATAGGTCAGAATATTTCCGTTTGTCACATAGCGGAGATAATTGTCTGTTTCTCCCATACGGATCCCGGAGTTCTCGCCGGCAAAATAGAACGACAGATACTGATCCATATTTGACTTTATCCGTGGATTGCTGCTGTAATAGCTGTCCATAAATGCCGCCGCACTGGAGGGATCTGAAAAATTCAGGTAAAAATAAACCGAGCCTCCTCCGGAATTATCATTATAAAAGACCTCCTGTACCGGCTGGTTCTGATCCACTCCGATCTGGCGGAGCGTTTTGCCTCCCCAGCTTTCCACCGGTTCATCCCATTTCACCGGAAGCTCTGTCTGCCCCATCAGTCCGGACTGGCTATATTCATCGTAGGACACCGGATTTCCGCCAAGCGCACCGGATCCCAGATCAAAAAGTTCCACAGGAAACAGATAGGCAAGCTGCGTTCCTTTTACTGTCAGGCTCTCACCGGTCATCACATCACTGTTTCCGGCACTGCTGTTTCCTGATGCGATCCTGGAGGTGCCTATATAATTTTTTCCGGCAAGCATGAGCTTCTCCACTCCGGAAAGATCCATGGTCGTATTTTTTCCATTGATCACGATGGCACTGCTGATAGCCGCATCCGTCCAGTTTGTATACAAGGTTCCCGCATTTCTGCTGCTGTCTGCTCTTGCCGATCCTGCTGAGCCGTAGCCATAATAATTCCCCCGGATAGTCACATTGCTGTTTTTTCCGGATTCCACAGTCAGATCGTCTGCGAAATATGTAGTTCCCAGAAGATTAACAGTCGCAGAGGAAAGTCTCGCCCCCTGTGCCCAAAGTGTCACACCGGCATCACTGGTAAAGGTTCCTCCTTCCTCCACCTTGATCTCACCTGCTCCCACAACCTTGTCTCCCCGGGTGATCTCCAGGGAAGCGCCCGGCTTCAGCAGGATACTTGTGCGGGAATCCCCGTCCGGATTATCTTTGCCTTTTAAGAGCCCTGCATAAATACTGCCCTGGATCGTGGATGCTTTTGTCACATCTGCATCACATATGATACCTCCCTCTGCCACAACGATCATGTTCATCAGATCCGGAAGTGTGGAAGGTGTGGGAAACTGTACCTCCGGAATACCCAGATGGATATCGGTTTCGATCACAGATGCCAGCCCTTTGGCGTCCACATAGATTACCTTCAGGTTTTCCAGGAGGATCCCGTCCTTCCGGCTTTTTTTCAGTACCGGTTCACTTCCTGCAGGTGTGGTCACGATCAGTGTCTCTTTATCCGGATCGTATTTATTGCTGTCTGTAAGATCCAGATAGCTCTTGAGATGCTCCAGACTGTATTCTGATCCGGAGCCGCCACTTTTTTGAAGGCTTTCGGCAAGCTTTTCAATAAAATCATTCTGAAATTCCTTCTGACGCTCTTCATCCTGTACTACATCCTTGGAAGCACTGTTTTTATCGTATGTCTCCAGTACATGAATGTAGGCCTTTGACATGGCATCTCCTATATCCTGCTGCAGCCCTGTCTTTATTTCTTCCAGTGCACGCTCAGCCGTATAAAAGCTGTTCTTCCCCTTCAGATCTGTAGTTTTCATAAAGAAATTGCTTACTGCCAGATACAGCATCAGCATGCTTAAAATGCCGATAAAGGACACCGCCAGGATCACGGTGATCAGGGAAAAACCCTGGTTCTTTTTTTGTTTTGTCTTACTGTTCATTTTGTTCATTCTTTTCTCCAGAAACTCAATCTTCCTTCGCACTGTCCAGAACAGCGATCCGGTCACTTTCCGGAAAGCCTTTCTCTGCTGCACCGGCTTTATATATACTCACCTTTGCAGTATAGATCCTGTCACTCTGCTTCCGGTCATCAAGGCCGTTATGATCCAGAACCTTCTTTGCAGCGCTCCCTGTAAGCTTTCGTTCATTGGCACCTGACCCGCTGACAGCCTGATAGGTCAGCTTCATCTGGCTGATCTTTGGTCTTGACAGGATCTTATTCAGATCACTGATATTATAGTCAAGATTGGTACGAAGCTTTATCTGTGCTTTGTAAAGGCCGGGATTGGTGTTCCAGTTGCTCTTTCCAAGCAGGGAAGGGCTTTCCTTTACTGTCAGGGACATCCTGTAGGCATTTTCCTGAACGGAGGTTGGTGTTCCGTTTTCTTCGTCCCTCTGCTTTGTGATATAAAGCTGCAAAGGATAATTGGCAGTATTATCCAGAACGATCTCATCCAGAGGTGTCACGCTGCTGTCAGATTCATAATTTGGATAATAAAAAACATACAGGCTTTTCAGGTTTGCATCTGCTTCCGCGCTGTAAAACGGAACATATGCACTTTCGTAAGTACAGAAGCAGTCACTGGTTGTCTTTGTTCCTGTACGGAAGGATGCCCCGCCGCAGGGGCAGATATCCATCCGCTCATATCTGTTTCCGTTCTTTTTCACATAATTATATGCACTTAAGGTATAGCGGGCCTCTGCCTTAACGGTTCCTCCGCTTTCTGTCACACGGATATAAAGGGTCCGCCTGGTTCCTGCATAAACCTCATCCTCAGAAAGCTTTTTCGGTTCATCCTCCCCGCTGCCCTCTGTTTTATCCTCTGCATACTGTTTTTTTGCATATTCCAGCTGTCCGGACACAATCTCCCTCATTGCATTATCATCCCATTTTTTATCCATGGTAAGGAACGCATTGGTCCTGGTATCCAGCTTTGAGATATTCGGCATAAGGTAATCATTTTTGCCGTATTCATTGTTGGAGGCTGTTTTCCTGCTGTAGCCGGAATCCTTACTTCCGTCAAACTCCAGCAAAGCGTCAAAGCTTTCGCGATCATTTTTCACATTGGTAAGCTGGAAATAATATTTCGATGCATTTTCTCCGCTTTCTCTCGGATTAAATGTGTAGGTCCTGCCATTGTCCTCAGAGATCACAGATGCCGTGACTCTGGATGTATCTTCCCCATCTGCAGCCTGGTAAAGCCGCACCCCACTATAGCCCTCATGGTCCTTCAGCACTTCCCTCACTCCAAGACTTCCATCCCTGACCTGGTCGATCTGGGAATCCAGAAAAGAAAGCCTTGTTTTTTCTTTTCCGGAGGATGATTTGTCGATCGGATAATTAAATGCCAGAGAAAGATCTCCGAAATCCTTCGACCTGACCTCCTCCATGATATTCTCCGCCATTGCTGTTGCTTCCATATAGAGGGCGGATTTTCTGTTGATCAGTCCCGATGTGACAAATCCCCGGAACAGTACCACCGCAGCAATGGAAAAAATACTCACTGCAACGATCACTTCGATCAGTGTCATACCTGAATTCTTTTTATTTTCCGTCATTTTTCACCTGTTCCCGAAAATACAGATAGAGGGGCCTCTTTTTCTCCCCTCTAACTGTCTCCTTCTATTTGCCTGCTTCTGCGTTCTCTATCGTACCAAAGAGATTGCCGGTTCCATGTGCCACACTGCCTGCATCCGGTTTTGTATAGATGTTGGAGGTTCCTGTCATGGAAAACAGATCCACGGTCAGCGTACCTGTAAGATTTCCTGTAGTCGGATCAAAGGATGCATTTACCGAATCAATGGTCATCCTTCCATTCTGTGATGCCAGATATTCTGCCAGCTCCTTCAGGCTTGTATAGGTGATGGAAATCTGCAGGTCATCCTGAGTCCGGTACAAAACCGGTGTTGTGGTATCCTCCTGGTTTTCTGACGCATCCGCTGCTTCCTGCTGTTCCTCAATATCCGACTGGGATCTTCCGTCCATAGCAGCCACGAATTCCTTTGTTCCAAGGCCTACGCTGGAAGCCTTCATATCCAGGGAATTTTCCATGGCACTGGCAAGAAGGATCCCGTCTTCTTCCTTTATATCTGCCGGAAACTGTGCCACATAATCATCGATCTTCTTCTGCATGGAGGAGGTTTCCTTCACGTAGTATTCCTCTTTTTCAGCCATTTTCAAAAGGCTGTCCAGATGTTCGCGGACAGACACACTCTCTGCCTGAAAGGCCTCTGCCTTCTCCATCTGCGGACGATATCCGAACACGTATCCCGCCGCAAAGAACACAATACCGAAAAACATCAGCAATATTATTTTATCATGCATGGATATCTTAAGTTTCATCCTCTGCCTCCTTACTGTTCGCTGTTCTCATCAGTAGCTGCCGGTTTCTCATAGGTACAGGTAACAGTCATAGTAACCGTTCCATCATCAGACTGATCGATGCCTGTTGTAGTTACCGTTGCCAGACTTTCAAAGGTCCGCAGCTGCATCAGAGTATCCGCTGCCTCCGGTTTTCCGGTAACTCGCATGGAAAAACTGACTTCTGTTCCTGTGGAACTGAAATTTTCAATGGTAATATCTGACGGCATTTTCTGCTCCATTTCCTCAAGAAAGCTTTTCAGCTTTTCGTTTGGGGTATTGGTAAGCTCATATATTTTTTTGTATTTCTTATATTCCGATTTTGCTGCGGTATAGGTATTGTAGATATCCTCAACGTAGCTTTCTTCCGTTACCCGCCGGTTCAGATATTCGTAATTTTTCTGCTGATGGATCCGGTTTGCAAAGCCTGCTCCCGTAAGAGCAAGCCCGGCCACTGCACCGATCGCAAACACCACGACCGCGCCTCTCAGGGATTCCTGCTCATTATTCTTTTTACCGGAGGACTTCTCCTCCATAAGGTTCACACCGGATCTGCCCGGCGCCAGGATCGCCACATACAGGAAAAAATCCTCATTTTCCTTTTTATCCGGAAGCTGATAATTCTCAAGCTGCCGGATGCGGTGTACCTCCTGTCCAAGCTCATGACCGAGAAGTGCCATCACTCCACGGATCTGTCCGCCGATCCCGCAGCAGTAAATAGAGTCAAAAACAGCTCCCGGATTTCGGGATATGTAATAATCCATGATCCTGGATATATTTCCGATCATATAACGGAGACTCTCCGTTACCTCCGCCTTTGCATCCGCCAGCTGCCTTCCCTCTTCATCCGCCCTCTGGCTGTCTTTCCTGTATTCTTCTGATTCATTAGCATCCAGTGCTTCGTAGAAGCAGTTTTTCTCAAAAAGAAGCTTCAGAGCTCCGTCTGTATCCAGCCTGTCTCCCAGTACCGGAAATGCACGTACTGCCTCCACAGCAGAATCCATACCATAATTTATATTTCTCTGCAGAGCCAGTTCTCCATCACGTATGATCGTAATGCCGGTAAATTCCAGTTCGATCTTCACCAGCATATGAACGCCCTTCGAAAAAGCGCCCTTTACAGAATGGTAGATGCTGTCTCCTGTATAATTGATACCGGTCATGGTAAGACCTGCATTCTCCGCAAATTCTCCGTAAGCCCTGGAAATGGACCGTGGAGCGGCATAAACCATCAGATGATACTGTGGAGGCTGCTCCTGCATCTCCTCGATATCGATGATACTGTAGGAAAGCACATACTTTGAGATATCGATCGGAAAATAATCCGTGACATTGGCCTCGATAATACTTTGTATCCGGTTCTTCTTTACAAGAGGGATCCGTACTTCCCTGCTTGCGATCCTGGTGGAGCCTACTACAAAAAATACTTTTTTTGTCCGGATTCCTCTTTCTGACAGTTCCTTTCTTAAAATACCTGCCAGATTCCTGGTATCCCGAAGCTGTCCGTCCTCCACACTTCCCTTTGGTACCTGAATACAAAAGCAGTGCCGTATCCTGTTCTTCCGTCCATTTTCTTCTATCTCTGCCACACGGAGCTGTGAGGCCTCTGCCTCTATGCTTAAAAATTTCGCCATTTCCGGTTCCTCCAAATACTTTTACATGGTCTTTTCCGTTGCAAAAATACACCTGCTGTATTTTCCTCTGTGCGGATGTACTTTTGCAACAGAAAAGTGGCTGCTGCTGTTTACAGAAATACCTTCTGTATACAGCATGACACTTTCTTGATTTCACAATAACGATATATACCAGCTGATCCACGCATTTCCCCACAGGGCAGCCAGAAAAATACCTGCGGACAGATATGGGCCCATGGCCAGCACATGTCCCTCCCCCTGAACCCGGATACGGATCAGATGGATCACAGAGCCGATGATGCATCCCAGCAGAAACGCCAGAATGATCTGCTTCCACCCGAGGATCAGACCGCAGGCAAACATCAGCTTGATATCTCCGCCACCGATGGCTCTGCCCCTGCTTATCAGGTAAAGGATACCTAAAAAACCGCTGATGCAGACCATACCGGCAAGATGAGAAAGAAGATTTCCTCTGTCCAGAACAGCTGCGGTCACACCAAGGATAAACAGAAACGCATTGATCCCCGGCGGGATCTCATAGGTGCGCCAGTCGATCAGACTTAAGGTCAAAAGTGCTGATGTCATCAGACAGTAGATCAGACTGAACAGATCCATCCCGTTTACCAGACAGATCACTACGTAGAGAATCCCGTTCAGTAACTCTATGACGGGATACTGGAGGGATATCTTTGATTTACAGCTACGACATTTTCCACCTAACAACAGCCAGCTGAATACCGGGACCATATCATACCACTTCAATTTCCTCCCACAGGTCATACAGTGGGAGGAAACCGTCACAATGGACTGATGAAGCGGGATCCGATAAATGCAGACATTTAAAAAGCTGCCTATGGTGATCCCGAATATAAAAATGACTATGTAAGGAACTATTTCAAGTAAAAGGAGCATAGGGGGGATTCCTTTCTGTAGAAATTATGCGTGATTACTCTTTAGCTTTAGCCTCACCAGAACTCATATACTGTGCAAATTTATTATTTGTTGTATCTGTTCCAGTAGCATCCCCAGTAGCATATGTTACACTTGTACCACCCTCAGCATTAACAGCTACATAAGCTATAATATTAGTAGGTTTTCCATTAACACCCCACTTTTTGGATTTTGTTGTGGTGGAAGTCCAGTTAGGAATAGATGCATTTAATTCTGCTGTCAGCCCAGTCGTACCAGCAACAGAAGAAAGCTCAGTTCCACCATTAGTCTTAATTGTAATCGTATACGTGCCTTCAGCAAGCTCATTAGCTGGATCAGCAGCATATACCTTAACAACCTTTACCATCTCATCCATATTGGAAGCATCAGCAGCTTTTCTGGTTTTCTCAACATATTTTGTGTACTGTGGTGCAAGGATTCCGACAAGGATTGCCAGAATCGCGATTGCGATAACAAGCTCTACCAGTGAGAAACCTTTGTTATCTTTTCTTTTCTTGTTTGAAAACTTAAACATTTTAAATCTCTCCTTTTTCATATATCTGTGATGAATGCAGCCCCCTATGCCCGACTGCAGCACATCCTTAATCTGTTTCGGGCAGTTCCCGCAGAAGCTTTTCCGGTCCGGTCCTGCCCTGGCTCTTATCTTTACAGATTATCCAGTCCTGAGTACATCGCTGCAATAGGCGAAATAACCGAAATGACGATGATTCCGATGACCAGTGCCATAAACACGATGATCAGAGGCTCCATGGCTGCCAGCACACTCTGTGTAGTCATTTCTACCTCTTCATCATAATAATCCGCCAGCTTTTCCAGCATAGCCTCCAGGTTTCCGGTTTCCTCACCGATCCCGGTCATCTGACAGACCATCGGCGGAAAGATCCCGGATGCCCGCAGCGGCTCCGACATGGGAATACCCTTCATCACAGCTTCTCTCACATCCATCAGCGCATTGGTATAATAGATGTTCCGGACAACCTTTGCTGCTGTTTCCAGACAGTTGATCGTAGGAATCCCGGCTGCCAGGAGAGTACTTACTGTTCTGGAAAATTCAGCACAGGCTGTTTTGACGGTAAGCTTGCCAAACAGCGGCATTTTCATTTTGATACGGTCAATGACCAGCCGGCCCTGTTCACTTCTGTATGCTGCACGGTACCCGGCTGCCAGCGCAATGATAACTGCCAGCAGCACATACCAGTGAGACGAGGTCCAGCGACTGGCATTCATTACAAACATGGTAACAGCCGGCATCTCAATATCCATTCCGTCAAACATGCTGATAAAGATCGGGATCACATAAAGCAGCATCACCGCAATAACAGCAATGGATACCACGATAAGGATAATGGGATAAATGGTTGCTTTCATTACCGTTGCTCTCAGCTTTGCTTCTTTTTCAAAGTGTACTGCCATACGGGAGAAAGAAGTATCCAGACTGCCGGCGGATTCTCCCGCCTCCACCATATTTACAAGCATCGGCGGAAAGCTTTCCGGCTGTGCCCTCATGGAATCCGCAAGAGTATTGCCCTTCTCCAGCCCGGAAAGCACCTCACTGATGGATTTTTTCAGCGTTTTGTTTTCTGTCTGCTCTTCCATCATCTGCAGTGCCTCTTTCATCGGGACACCGGCCTGCAGAATACTGACAAACTGCCTGCAGAATACACTTAAATCTCTCGACTTTACTTTTTTTCCTATGGAAAGATCAATATCTTTATTCAGAATTCCCTGCTCCCTCACGGAAACCGGGATCATTCCTGCATTTTTCAGAGAATCGAGAGCTTTTTCCCGGGTATCAGCCTCCAGACTGCCTCTCTTCTCTTTTCCGTTTCGATCAACAGCAATATATGAATAACCCGACATAGGTTCACTCCTCTCAGAAATCAGGCAGATCAAAGGTTACTTTTTTGTTCATGGATACCGGATCCTGTGCATAGGTAACGGCTTCATCTGCATCGATGATTTTTCTCATATAGAGATCATACAACGCATCATCCATGGTCTGCATTCCCAGTCTTTTGCTGGTCTGCATGACCGATGGGATCTGATATGTTTTGCCCTCGCGGATCAGATTCCGGATGGCATTGTTTGCAAACAGCACCTCAAGGGCAGACACACGCCCCTGTCCGTCTGCCCGCCTCAAAAGCTGCTGGGATACAATGCATTCCAGTACAGACGCAAGCTGGATACGGATCTGCTGTTGCTGATCCGGCGGAAAAACATCGATGATCCGGTCAAGAGTCTGATCTGCTCCTGTGGTATGCAGCGTGGAAAACACCAGATGCCCGGTCTCCGCCGCAGTGATAGCTGTAGAGATCGTTTCCAGATCACGCATCTCGCCCACCAGGATCACGTCCGGGTCTTCGCGCAGTGCCGCACGGAGAGCCTGTGCGTAATCCATGGAATCACTTCCGATCTCTCTCTGATTTACAATGGACCGGTCATGCCTGTGCAGATACTCAATGGGATCCTCCAGCGTAATGATATGATAACAATACTTTTTGTTGATCTCATGGATCAGTGATGCCAGCGTTGTGGATTTACCGCTTCCTGTGGGTCCTGTAACAAGTACAAGGCCTCTTTTCCTTGTAGTCATTTCTACCACTTCCGATGGGATCCCCAGTGATCCCGGTTCCGGGATACCAAAAGGCAGACACCGCATGGCTGCTGCCAACGTTCCTCTCTGCTTAAACACATTCACGCGAAAACGGCCTACCCCGGATATGGCGTATGCGAAATCAGTCTGCCCGTTTTCCTGCAGCTGCGCTCTGTGTCTTACATCGATCAGAGGCATGAGCAGCTTTTCCATCATTTCAGGTGACAGTGCTTCTCCTTCTATGGGATCCAGCTGTCCATCCACACGATACACCGGCGGCCTGCCCACAGTAAAGTGGACATCCGATGCCTTCACACGGACTGACCCTGATAATACTTCATCTAATATGTACATTTTTTACCTCTTGTTGCTGATTCCTCATTCGTAGGAAACCTTCAGCATTTCCTCAATGGATGTGATTCCTTCCAGGACATAACGGATACCATTGTCATGCAGTGTACACATTCCTGCCCGTCTGGCTGCATTTTCCAGTTCCTCTGAGCTTCCGCCTTCTGCGATAAGATCCCGGATCTCCTCGTTCACTTCCATGATCTCAAACACACCGGTTCTCCCAAAATATCCGGTATGATTGCAGAAATCACAGCCAGTTGGCTCATATATTTCCATTTCCTTATAGGTATCCTGTTTCAGCAGACGTTTTTCCTCTTCTGTAGCCAGGCGTTTTTTGCGGCAGTGCGGACATAATTTACGCACAAGACGCTGTGCGATAACGCCTACAACGGAATCTGCAATGAGATAGCGCTCCACTCCCATATCCGCCATACGGTTCAGGGTGCCTGCTGCATTATTCGTGTGTAAGGTGGATACTACCAGATGTCCGGTGATCGAAGCCTGTACTGCGATCCCCGCAGTTTCCCTGTCGCGGATCTCACCGATCATAATGATATCCGGATCCTGTCGGAGGATCGAACGCAGTGCAGATGCAAAGGTCAGATTCACTTTATTATTCACCTGGATCTGATTGATTCCTTCAATATCTGCTTCCACAGGATCTTCAACAGTCACAATGTTGACCGCCTCTTTATTAAGTTCGCTCAGCGCCGTATATAATGTGGTAGACTTTCCGCTTCCGGTAGGTCCTGTAACAAAAATAATACCATAGGGTGCAGACAGCATATGGTCAAAGCGTTTCAGCTCATCTGGTGCAAGCCCCAGCTCTTTTTTGTTTTTGGTAAGGCTCAGCTTAGAGGAAATACGCATAACGATCTTCTCTCCATGTACTGTAGGTACCGAGGAGATTCGGATATCGTATTCCTGACGATCCACCATGATCGTCAGGCGTCCATCCTGTGGTTTTCTCTTTTCGGAAATATCCATTCCTCCCATGATCTTGATCCTGGTGGAAATTGCAGGAAGAAGGCTGTTGTCGTAAACCATTTTTTCATAAAGAGTACCATCGATCCGGTAACGGACACGCACTTTACTTTCCAATGCTTCAATATGGACATCACTGGCTCTCTGGCGGATCGCCTGTTCCAGCAGAGACCGTACCAGCTGAACGATAGGTGCGTCACTGACATCTGCTCCTGTCTCTTCTCCGGTATTAACCCGAAGCTGCTCCCGTTCTTTTGTAAAACGTCTGGCTGCATCCAGCGTTTCCGATGCACCATACCAGCGGTCGATGGCTGTACGGATATCTCTGGTAGTTGCGATATAAGGCTCCACCTGGAGATTGGTCACAATGGAAATATCATCAATAGCCATCATATCCATCGGATCCGCCATAGCCAGATGCAGGATATTTGCATTATAAGGATCCAGTTCAAAGGGAATACAGGTATACTTCTTCAAAAGATCGACACTGACCAGCCCCCGCACTTCCTTCGGGATCGTTACCCCCGCCAGCTGGACAACCTTAAGGCCAAGCTGCATCTGCAGTGCCCGTACGATCATCTCTTCCGTGATAAAACCATTATCGACCAGAACCTCTCCGATCTTTTTGCCGCTTCCCTTCTGCAGCTCCAAAGCCTTTTTCAGTTCTTCCTCAGTCAGAACATTCTGTTTGATCAAAAGATCTCCCAGTCTCATCCGTTCTCTTCTAATCGCCATTTTTCTTTCATCTCCGCATACAGGGCAAACCTGACGTCCACCTTATTTTCACTTAATTCGTACACATTCAACACAATCAGCGCAATTATTTGTTTTTTACAAAAAATAACACATATAGCAGATTTTAGCAAAAAACATCAGAAAATACAAGCAAAAAACTGTTCTGCAATATTGTATTAAATTGCAGAACAGTTTTTTCAGTTCAAGCGGATATCCGAATCCCGCATTCGGTTAAATTCCATACACCTCTTTATTATATTTTTCAATCTCGTCATCAATAATTGAATCTACATGAGGGAACAGACAACCGGGACCTCCATAGGTAATACATGGAATGAAATGTCCGTGTGGTGCATACTCCTCACATGCTCTTCTGACCTCCTTGCGGATCTCTTCTTCTGTGGAATCCACACGGTCTACAATAGAAGCATCGATTCCACCCATAAGTGTCATTCTTCCGTTCAGCTGTTTCTGGAGCTTCGAAATATCATTCTGCGGAAGTGTTCCCTGCCAGATGTCAATCCCAAGATCAACCATATCCTCTATAATCGGTTCCATGAAGGAATCTGCGTGATGCATGATGATCACTCCATGGTCTTTCATATATTTATAGGATCTTTCATACTGTGGTTTGATAAATTCTCTCCATGTGTCCGGACTGATGAACAGGGACTGCTTGGAACCCCAGTCATCGTGGGAAAGGATGATATCCGGGTGGAGATTATCAACGATCAGTTTTGTAAGCTGAAAACGGTACTCCCCAATGGCATTGCAGAGATCCATCATATCCTCCGGCTCAAGAAGGAAGTTCACCAGCATATCCTCAAATCCCATCAGGAAGTGAAGCCTCTCAAAAACACCTGTAGGCATAAATGCCATGAAAAGGCTTCCTGAATCCTTTATCTCCTGTGCCTTCTGTTTAAATGGTTCCCATAAAGCCGGATCCGAGCACTGACCGACAATATCCGGGATCACCAGCTGCTCTTTCCATTCTGTGATATCATCAATGACTTTGTTGTCCTCTGTTACATGTGGCATTGCAGCCAGCTGTTCCTGGGGCCAGAGGATCTCAGTTCCAAAAAGATCCTTCATAGGCTCCATACCACGGTGACGGTTTCCACGCACATAATTATTTGCCGGGTTCGGCGGGTAAAAGGTCGCACCCTCATACTGTCTCAGAAGTCGTTCCGGCCTGCCGTCCTTTTTTATCGTTTCAAGTAAAATCTCCGATGCTTTCAACATAATGCTTCCTCCTTTATTATCCTGTGATCTTTCAAAATACCCGATCACTTATCTTTATGATCTTGCGTCAATCTCAGCCTGATACTGAAGAACCTTTTCCTTTGTGATCTTAAATCCAAACACCAGAAGCAGAAGACCTGCCAGACAGAAAATAGCCGGAACAAGTGCAAAGGAAATCGTCATTCCCTGACGAGCCGTCCCCTCAAGAACAACTCCGGATTTCCAGCCTACCGCCACAAGACAGGCGCTGAGAATCGTTCCTCTTAAGAACACGGCAATCTTCAGCGGAAGATTCTGTAATCCCATGATCCATCCGGATGCATCTTTTCCGCTCTTCCATGTTGCATACACTACAGTATCCGCATAAAGTGCAGGTGAAGCTGCAAAAGCCATGCCATAAAAGAACTGGGCAAGTGTCATAAGGGCGATCACTGTCATTGCATTTCCATAGAAAATATATACAAGAAACAGTGATACTGCCATTCCTGCATAAGCGATGATCATAGTTGTACGGGACGATATTGCTTTTGCAATGTATCTCATGGAAAAAGCTCCGATGATGGCACCGATGGCAACCCAGAGAAGATAAGTGGTCATCAGTCCCGGATTTCCCATTGCATCCCTGAAATAGTAAATAGCTGATGCTGCTGTTACAAATTTCACACACCATTTTGCAAGGTCTGCCAGCATCAGGACCATAAGAGGCGGATTCTGAAACAGGGAAGCAAACATCTCTCTGATCGTGATCTTTGTTTTGTCATTTTTCTTTCCTGCTGTTTCCGTTTCAATCTCTTCATAGCCTTCCGTCATCTTGAAATGGGCAAAATAGGTTACGACCATCAGAATACCCAGGCAGAAAGCTGCTGCTGCAAATTTATTTTTCTCACCGACATATCCGGCAAGAAGTGTTGCAAATGGAAGACCCATATAGGAAAACAACAGACCGCCTATGTTATTCCAGGTTGCCCTGGAGGATGCAAGCGTTGCTTTGTCTTCCGGTGTTTTACCAACAACACTGATCAGGGTTGCGTTGGCAACATAGCTGAAATTCCATGCCACATGAGATGCGATGGATGCGACAATGATCACCACTGCCGAAACCCATTCATTATCGCTGACACGTATGAACATGAATGCATACAGAAACGGCACCATCCACGGAACCATGATCAGCCAGGAACGATAACGCCCCCATTTCTTTGCTTTTGTGCCGTTGATGATTCCTCCGTAAAGCCAGGACAGACAGGCATCAACAATGGTAAATACGGAATTGATCACACCAGCTACACCAGCTGCAAAGCCTGCCAGATCCGTCAGAAATGTCATAAAGTAAAATGTCTCGATGTTACTCATAAGAACAAATCCGGCATCACCAACACCAAAGAAATATTTCAGGGCATTTGTAAGACCCTTTTTCTGTTTCGGATCTTGTTTCGGTATTTCATTTTTACTCATTTTCTTTCCCCCTTCGCTGTTTTTTGTGGGGCCGGCCATTTCCACAACTTCACGTTACCTTTGATGGTTATAGTATAGTTGTTTTTTTCCTGTTCGTAAATCCGCACACTTCTTCATTCTGTCTCCAATGCTTCATGCTTTTTGTACAGTTATTATTGTAAATATGCACAAATAATTTTCTCTCTGTTTTCTTTTTATTTTCCGTCTAATATGTTATAATTTCCTATAAATACAAGGCTTTTATGAATTGGAGGAAATATTTTGAATAAAAGAGAGCATTTCGTGAATAGCCCGCATACAGGCTTCCATCTTAATCTCCAGATCATTGCTGACGATTTTGCGGAGAAAAAAGAGGATGTTTCCATCCTCTGCCGTGAAGACCCCCTGACGCTGGATGGTCTTCGCATATATCAGGCAGGAGCCCTGCTGAAGCCATGCTACCTTTATCTTGTCTTCGGCAATTCTCTTTCCGAAAGCTTTCTGCGATACCAGAACATCGCATTTGTAGTGGTGGGCTCCGGTGATCTTTCCTGCTTTTCCGAAAGCTGCAGGATCCTTCACATTAAGGGAACCCTTTCTTTTTCTGAGATCTTCAACCAGATACAGCAGACCTTTGACAGATATTCTGACTGGGACAGCAAACTTCAGCTTGCACTTGGAAGTATCGATCCGCTGAATGAGATGCTGGAAGCCAGTCTGGATATATTTCATAATCCGGTTTTTGCCCACGACACCAACTTCTATATCCTTTCTTCTCCCCGGCACGTAACCGGTATGTCCGAATGGGTCCATGACCAGCGTACAGGAAGGCTCATCGCACCTTTAAGCCTGATTCAGGATTTCAAGCTTGACGCCGAATACCAGCGCACACTTATCACCCACGGCGCCAATATTTATTCCGAAGAGCTCCGCGGTTACCGTATCCTCTACATGAATCTCTGGGTCAGCGGCAATTATCAGGGCCGGCTTTGTGTGGATGAGCTTCAGACGGAGATACAGCCCGGACATTTTTCTGCTCTTGAGTATCTTGGCTCCTTTATCGAGCTGTGTATCCGCCGGCACAATCTGTTCCAGATTTCAATGGGAAATGACTCCCGGCAGTTTTTCACTGAATATCTTTCCGGAAAGCTCACAGAACTACAGGCAGTTACCGATCAGATCCAGTATCTGAACTGGAATCGCCATGACCGGTATCTTGTACTTCGTCTGGAAACCCAGCAGCAGGATGACCGTATGCACTCTTCCATCGCCACACTGGGACACATTGAAGCCCAGATCCCGGAAGGTCTGGCTTTTACCTATCAGCAGGGAATCGTTGTGATCGTTAATCTGTCCTTTAAGCACTCTGTATCTTCCGATGTTATCAGTTCACTTGCGATCATCCTGCGCGAAGGGCTTTTTAAAATGGGAGTAAGCTCTGAATTTCGTGATTTTCTCCTGATCCCTCAGGGATATATTCAGGCTGTTTCCGCCTTGCGCCTGGGCAAAAAAAGTCAGAGCATGGCCTGGTGCTATCATTTTGATGCTTATCTTCTGGAATATATGCTTTCCCAGATCAGCCATCAGATCAGTCCCGAGCTTCTGGTCTCTTCACGACTGGATGCACTGCAGAATTATGACCGAAAAAACAATACTGAACTGTATCACACACTCAAGGTCTATCTGGAGCATGAACGCAATTCTCTTCAGACAGCCCGTGAGCTTTTTATACATAGAAGTTCCCTGACCTACCGTCTGGAGCGCATCCAGAAGCTCACAAAGGTTGATCTGGATAATCCGAAAGACCGGCTTCTTCTGCAGCTCTGCTTTCTTCTGCAGGAAAAGGACCAGACTGTCACCTGACAACCTGGTCCTTTTTTCTGTTTATATCTGTAAAAACTCCAATCCGAAATAATGTTCCATCCATAGCCTGATGGTTTCTTCCGAATCGCTTATTTTCGTTTCAATGAATCCATCTTCCTTCTGGATCGTAAGAACATCCCCGGTCAGCGCAACACTTCCTTCCGGTCTGCAGATGCTCACCACTCTTTTTCTGGTAAACAATACATCCGGAGATTTTGCACAATAGAAATTCAGCAGTTCAAAATCTGCTTCTACTGCAGGAATCTGTGAAAATCTGAGTATTGGCAGATATTTTTCTTCTTTCTTTCGTTCAACAAGAATCTCTCCGTTTGTATTTCCCGGTTTCATGTTAACACGGTACCATCCGTTTTTTTCTCTGTGGATACCATCCTTCATAAGAACCGGCTTCTTGGGTCCGGGACCTCCGTATCCTACATCACAGTAATAGCTTCCTTCCTCAAAAATAACAAGGGTTGCCCGGTGCAGGACCGGCGGAAGCTCTTCCCGGTTCCACAATATCCTTACCGCCACAGGGATCACACGGAAATCCAAAGCTTTCAGAAACTCATAAAACAATTTATTCAGCTCAAAGCAATATCCGCCTCGTTTTCTGACAATGATCTTCTCATAAATATCTTCCGACCTCAGAGAAGGAATCCTTCCCTCGTCAAAAACTTCCAGATTTTCAAAGGGAATACTGCAAAGATGAAGTTCCATTATCTTTTCCAGACATTTTTTATCTGTTCTTAATTCACCCTCATATCCGATCCTGCTCAGATATGCCTCCCGTTCTCTGTCATTCATTTTTTCACTCCTGTTCTATTCAAGAAGATAGCAGCTGGTATAGGCGATCGTACAGGGACCATAATAGTATTCCAGACCATTTGCCTGGCATACCTGTGTTACCAACATTCCATAGGCTTCCATCGAAGAAAATGCCTGTTCGGGGAAACGGCATGGAGCATCCGGATATGTACACGTTTTACATTTTGTACAGCACCCGGCCCCTATGGGGAGCATACCCGGCCATCTTTCTCTGAGCACTTTTTCAAATTCATAAAAATTCTGTTTATGAACCGCTTCTGTCTCCATCATCGTCTCTCCGTCCAGAGGATCCTCCAGTTTCCCCACTGTCTGGACAATAATGCCTTCCCTGTACTTTTCTATCTTTTTTCTGCATACTTCAAGATCTCCGCATCCGGGAGGACAGCTCCAGCGTTTTGCATACATATGGCAGATATTATTTTTGCACATTTCCCTTACCTCCGGCATAAGCTCGATCGAATCGCTCTTCAGAAGCGCTACATGAGAAAATCCTGCCTTTTTTCCCATTTCTTCCAGTTCTTTTATATTAAGCATATCCATTCTCCTCGCATTACGGAAAGCATAAGCCATCCACAAAACAGTCCTGGAACTCCGGCGAGGCTGCCAGCTCCACAAAATCCATATTTTTGACAATCCGATCCATTTCTTTTCTTTCCTCTTCATTCAGAAGCGCGATCCTGGCACCTTCTCCGGCTGCATTTCCCACCGGCTGTATCTTGGGCAGCAGCTCAGCCGGGAACATCCCGATCGCCGCCGCACTTTCCGGATTCATGTAATTGCCGAATGCACCGGCAAGATAGACCCGTTTAATATCCTTTTCCGTGATCTCCAGTCTTTTCATAAGAAGAAAGATTCCCGCTGCGATAGCCGCTTTTGCCAGCTGCACCTCTCCGATATCCTTCTGTGTCAGATAAACGCCCCTGTCATTTCCCGACTTTTCCGGAGGTACCAGCATAAACACTCCCGCCTTTTCCTGGCCGCTTTCCAGATGACCACTTTCATCAATAAAGCCAGCCAGGTACAGCTGTGCCACAAGATCGATCAGACCTGAACCGCATAAGCCTGCCGGAGCCTTATTTCCTATAGTCGTGTATTCCCATTTTCCATCTTTGTATACTACATGATCTACTGCTCCTGCTCCTCCGCGCATCCCGCACTCGATCTTTGCACCTTCAAATGCCGGACCGGCAGCTGTTGAACAGCAGGCTAATCTCGTTTTATTTCCAAGGACCATCTCCCCGTTCGTTCCAATATCGATCATAAGGCTGATCTCGTTCTGGTGATCCTGTCTGAGCGTCAAAATGCAGCCACAGGTATCTGCCCCTACATACCCGGCTATATCAGGCAGCATAAGCAGCTGCCCCTTTCTGTGGATATGGAGCCCATATTGCTCTGCATTCAGTGTAAGCCCCTGACTGATCGCCGGATTATACGGTGCATGGACCAGCGATGCCGGAGAAATCCCAAGAAAAAGATGATGCATGCAGGTATTTCCTACCACAGATACCTGACAGATATCTGATGTGCTTCTTCCTGCTTCCTCTGCCAGTTCCTGGAGCATTTCATCAACCGCATTCCGTATGCAGCCGGTCAGCTGCTCTACGCCATGCTCCAGAGCATGATCCGCCCGCATGATCACATCTGCGCCATACTGAGTCTGTGGGTTCATTCTGCTCTTGAGAGCCAGCTGCTTCCCGGTCAACGCATCCATAAGATAGCCGACCACCGTCGTTGTACCTATATCAAAAGCCGCAAAACAGATTTTTTTCTCTTCTCTGCTGATATCCAGGAGCTCATTTCCTGCACAGATCACATACCATTCTTCTGCTTCTTTTCTGCAGCCGTAAAGCTTCGATGCAATTTCAGTATCAGGCAGAACAGGCTTTTCCACATCCAGCTGTTCTGTCAGCCGCTCCCATTCAGAGCGGTTGTCTCCTGTCTCCGGTTTCTCAAGAATCACTTTTTTCTGTTTCAGATCAGGCCTGAACGCAACCGGTCTCTGCATTCCTTCTGTAAGGATTTCCTCTTCCTGGCATCCGGACAATGTATCTACTTCAAGATCACTGTGGATTTCCGTCTGACATGCAAGCACCATGTGATCCTCTATTTTAACACGACATTTCCCGCACTTTCCCCGGCCTCCGCAAGGTGCATCAGGAACCAGCTTTGCTTTTCTTTCCGCCTCAAGGATCCTGGTACCCGGTTCCACCAGGATCTCCTTTTCCTCCCTGATAAATTTTATTCGGTACATTTTTATCCCTCCGATGGTCACTGTAAAGCAAAAGCCGCTCTGCCGTCTATGCCATGCACAGACAATACAGAGCGGCCCGTTTTATTTTCCCTTATGCTGCCAAAGCTTTTGCAAGAACTGCTGCGCTTGCTGCATCTTCTGAATATCCATCTGCGCCGATCTCATCTGCAAATTCCTTCGTGATCGGTGCTCCTCCAACCATGATCTTAACATTGCTTCTGAAATCTTCCGCATTAAGTGCTGCAACTGTATCCTTCAGAGCCGGCATTGTAGTTGTGAGCAGCGCTGAAAGTGCAATTACCTTAACATCCGGATTTTCTTTGTAACATTCAATAACCTTCGATGCAGGTACATCAACACCGAGATCAATAACTTCAAAGCCGGCACTTTCGATCATCATCGCAACAAGATTCTTTCCGATATCATGAAGATCTCCTGCTACAGTAGCGATGATAAGTTTTCCCATACTTCCTGTAGCGCCGGATGCAAGATGCGGTTTCAGAACCTCAACACCCTTTTTCATTGCACGGGCTGCTACCAGCATTTCCGGAACAAAGATTTCTCCGTTTTTAAATCTTTCACCTACAACAGCCATTGCATCGATCATGCTGTTAAGAATCTCTGTTGCCTCACAGCCTTCATCAAGAGCTGACTGTACAGCTGCACCTACAAGTTTTGCTTTTCCTTTTTCTACCAATTCTGCTACTTCTGTGATTTTTGACATAATCAAACACCTCCGCTTTTTATTTTTTATCCGCATTCCGCATATGCGTTTTATTTATTTTTTTACAGGTCCGATCAGACCTTCTCTGTATGCTCCGATGTATTCCATACAGTAATCATCCAGACCAAGCAATGCCTCTGTTGCATATACAAGTCCAAGCATATCTCTGTTTGTAGGATCCATGATCGCGCTGTCAAGGCCGGCATTCATTGCAAGTACCACAAATCCGAAATTGATAAGCTTACGTACCGGCAGATTGAAGGAAATGTTGCTGATCGCCGCTGTAATGTGGATCATCGGATACTGTTTACGGACACTTGAAATTACTTCCACGTTCATCGCAATACCATCTTCAGATGTACAGAGCATCTCAACCAGTGGATCAATATGGATACGATCCGGTGAAATTCCGTACTCTTTCGCTTTTGCCATGATCTTGTCAAATACCTTCAGCCTGTCTTCCGCACTTTTGGGGATACCTGTATCATCGCTTAGAAGTGCGATAACCTGCCACCCTTTATTTTCAGGCTGTGCCATAAGAGGAAAAATCTTATCGATCTTATCTCCCTCACCGGATACAGAGTTAAAAATACCCGGTTTTCTGCAGAATTTGTAAGCTTCTGTAAGAACATCTGCGCTGGGACTGTCTACGGAAATCGGAAGATCTGTCACTTCCTGAATACAGTCGATCATCCATTTCAAGGTTTCTACTTCTTCTGCTTCCGGAACAGATGCGCAGCAATCGATATAGCTTGCTCCTGAGTTTGCCTGAGCAAGTGCCCGCTGCTTGATGAATTCTGCATCTCTGTTTGCAATCGCCTCCGCCACAGAGGGGATGGATCCATTGATCTTTTCACCTATGATTATCATATTATTTATCCTCCCGTTAACATATTCTGGCCTGCATCAAGAACTGTTACTGTTCTCTCCGTTCTCAGCAACACGCTTCGCGATATACAAAATTTATGCTAATCTCATAAATTCACGCGGTATTTCCCGGGTTTTCTGTGACCTTTGCTCACAAAAATCACCTCGCGGAATATTACCAATGAACAGTAACCAAAAATTCTTATTTCAGTTCCATGTCTTTTATGTAATAATTGTATCAAAATAAATGCAAAAAGCCAGCCGCATTTCATACCATAAACATTGCATTTATTCCTACATTTTGTAGGAAAATTTTTCAGGGAAGATATTCGTGAGCGACAATCTAAAATAAACCCATAAATCATAGCTTTATCTACGATTTATGGGCTTATTCCAATACTTATTTCATATTCCTTACAGTTCCCTAAAATCCGGTGTCCCGTACAGGTCATACGGAGTACTCTGGTATACGTAATAATTCAGCCAGTTCGTATACAGATTGTTGGCATGGGCTCTCCAGGTGAGGAGTGGTTTGTTGTTTGGATCGTCATCTTTGTAATAGTTTTTTGGGATTTCAATAGGCAGACCCTTGGCAAGGTCTCTCTTATATTCGCCATCCAAAGTCACGCGGTCGTATTCCGGATGTCCCATAACAAAGATTTTACGGCCTCCCTCCGCCATTGCAAGGAACAGACCAGCCTCTTCGCTTTCCGCCAGGACTGTAAGGTCTTTGCATGCATGAATATCTGCAATGGGAACTTCTGTGTGTCTGGAATGCGGCGCAAGAAATACATCATCAAAGCCCCGGACCAGCGGGATCTTACGGTTCAGTACCCTGTGCTGGAAAAGTCCGAACATTTTTTTATCCAGAGGTTTTTTCTCCAGACCATAAAAATGATAGAGACTGGCCTGCGCTGCCCAGCAGAGAAAGATTGTGGAAGTCACATGCTTCTCAGTCCAATCCATGATCTCAGTCAGCTCATTCCAGTAATCCACTTCCTCAAAAGGCATCTGCTCCACCGGTGCTCCTGTAATGATCATTCCATCAAATTTACGTTTCTTTATATCGGTGAACGTTTCATAAAACTTGTTCAGATGGCTGAGTGATGTATTCTTCGCTTCATGGCTCTCCACAGCCATAAATGTTACATCCACCTGCAGCGGTGTATTGGAAAGAGAACGCAGAAGCTGCAGCTCTGTTTCTTCTTTCAGCGGCATCAGATTCAGGATCAGAATCTGGATCGGACGGATATCCTGGTGCATGGCACGTTTTTCGTCCATTACAAATATATTTTCTCTCTCCAGGATCTCCTTTACCGGAAGATCCCCCTGTGTTTTGATCGGCATTGTTTGCCCTCCTTATATATGAAGCGTCTCTTATAAAGGAGCCGCTTGGCTTTTTTCTTCAGATAAAAAGTATCTCCAGTCTGTACGGCCTTTACTGTACTCCGGCAAGTTTCCGAAAATCTTCTTCTGAAAGGATCGGAATCCCCAGTTCTCTTGCCTTTTTGTTTTTGGATGAATTTGACTGGATGTCGTTATTGATCAGATAATTGGTCTTTTTGGTAACTGAACCGGTAACCTTGCCTCCCAGGGATTCGATCAGCTCTTTGGCCTCACTTCGATTTCCAAAGTGCACCAGACTTCCTGTGATCACAAAATTCATTCCTTCAAAGATCTGTTCCTGTTTGGGACTGTCCTCCTGAATATGAAGAAAGCTCATCAGATGATCCAGGCGGCGATTGTTATCCTCATCCTTAAAATAAGCTACCAGATTTCCGGCAATGACCGGCCCGATGGTATCAATATCACTGACCTCTTCCAGACTGGCATGACGTATCCTGTCCAGATCATTGTCAAAATGGCGGCAGATCACTTTTGCATTAGCCAGACCGATATTTGCGATCCCAAGACTGTAGATCACCCTTGGAAGTGTAGTCTCTTTCGCCCGTTCCAGACTTTCCATAAGATTATCATAGGATTTCTGCCCAAAGCCCTCCATTTCCACAATCTCATCTTTATACCGGCTGATCTCAAAAATATCGCCAAAGTCATGGATAAATCCCCTGGCAATAAATTTCTCCAGTGTTGCCTCGGAAAGTCCGTCGATATTCATGGCATCCCTGCTTGTAAAAAGCCCAAAGGACTTGATCTTCTTGGCCGGGCACCCCGGATTGACGCAGAAAAGACATTCCACATCGTTTTCTTTCTTCACTATCGTTTCCTGTCCGCAGGCCGGGCAGTTATGCGGGATCGGTGCATTGCCGCTTCCGGTCAGATTTTCCGCGATCTGAGGAATGATCATATTTGCTTTGTATACACGAATGGTATCTCCGATCCCCAGTTTCAGTTCTTTCATGATACTGATGTTATGCACACTGGCTCTGCTCACTGTGGTGCCTTCCAGTTCCACCGGCTCAAAAATTGCTACCGGATTGATCAGTCCGGTCCTGGACGGGCTCCACTCAATCTCCAGAAGTCTCGTATCACGCATCTCATCGGCCCATTTAAATGCCATGGCGTTCCTTGGAAACTTGGCCGTAGTTCCCAGCGATTCTCCGTAAGCAATATCATCATACAATGCCACAAGCCCATCTGACGGAAAATCATTGGTTGTAACTGCTTCCGCAAAATAATCCATCGCTTCATCCAGAGTTTCTGCTGTGACTTTTCGATATTCCACAACCTCAAAACCCTGTTCATTCAGCCACCGGAACTGCACCTCCCTGGAATTTCTGAAATCCACACCTTCCGCACTCACTAAAGAAAAAGCATAAAACCGTACGTTTCTCTTCGCTGTAATTTCATTATTCAGCTGACGGACAGAACCACTGCAGAGATTTCTGGGATTTTTGTATTTGGCATCTGCATCTCCGATGGTTTCGTTGATCTTTTCAAAATCCGAATAGGTAATGATGGCTTCTCCGCGAAGGACCAGTCTCCCTTTAAAAGAAATTTTTAGGGGTATGTTCTTAAATACTCTGGCATTATTGGTAATGACCTCTCCCACAATACCATTTCCCCTGGTAACTGCCTTTATAAGCTCTCCGTTTTCGTAAGTAAGCACGATCGTTAAGCCATCCAGCTTCCAGGATAAAAGTGTAGGATGTTCCCCTATAAACTCTCTCAAGGCTTCTCTCTCTTTAGTCTTGTCCAGGGACAGCATCGGTCTCTCATGTTCTTCCTTGGGGAGCTGTTCCACTGCCTCATATCCTACATTAACGGTTGGACTGTCTGCCAGAACGATCCCTGTTTCTTTCTCCAGTGCGCTCAGAGTGTCGTACAGGGCGTCGTACTCCATGTTGGACATGATCTCCCTGTCTTCCTGATAATAGGCCCTGGACGCTTCCCGGAGCTTTTCTCCCAGCTCTTTCATTTTTTTTATGGATGATTCGTTCATGGCTTCCTCCCGTCCTTTTTTCTGATTTTTCGGAGGAAAGCATCTCCTCCAGTTCTTTTCGTTCTTCCGGCCGGATCTCACGATATTTCCCCTCTTCCAGGCCATCAAGGTGCAGATTCATGATCCGAACACGTTTCAGTGTTACGACTTTATATCCGAAATATTCACACATACGACGGATCTGGCGGTTCAGCCCCTGGGTAAGGATGATACAAAAACTGTTCTTACCTGTTTTTGTAACCTTACAGGGACGTGTGACCGTATCAAGAATCGGCACCCCGCCACTCATGCCACGGATAAATTCTTCTGTCACCGGTTTATTCACGGTTACCTGATATTCCTTTTCATGATAGTTTCCCGCCTTCATGATGCGGTTCACCAGATCTCCTTCATTGGTAAGAAGAAGCAGGCCTTCGGAATCTTTATCCAGCCGTCCTATGGGATAAACCCGCACCGGATAATTCAGATATTCTGTTACTGTCATCTCATTCCGCTGTTGTCTGGTGCTACAGACAATCCCTTTTGGCTTATGAAAAAGAAGCAGGATCTTTTTTTCCTGTTTTTTTACAGGCTTTCCGTCAATACAGATCTCCGCATCCGGGAGGATCTTCATTCCTGTGGAAACCAGTTCTCCATTGGCAGTAACTCTCCCCGCTTCTGTCAGTCGGTCTGCCTCTCTTCTTGAGCAGACTCCTATATCGCTTAAATATTTATTGATTCTGATTTTTTCGTCCATTGTTCTATTATATATTTTTTCTCAGGTGTTCGCAACCGGTTATTTTTCTTGTATTTTCTTGCTCATTATTGTATGATAAACAGAAATGCACTTAAATATCAGGAGGAAAAACATGTCAGAACATACTCCACGTATAAAACGGCTGCTGGTCTTTGTCACTGTTTTCCTGTGTCTGATCTGCGGTATTCTCTTTACCCAGTCATCGGCCGGTCCTTTTGAAAACAGCAGTACTTCCGTAATTTCCGTAAATACAAGCGATATTTCGGCTATTGAACCAGGTTCAGATCGCGATCACCATACAGATGCATCTATATCTTCCGGCGCTCCCTCACCTTCCGCCACACCGTCTCCTGTTCCCACAGAGATTCCCGAAACAGAAAAGGTTTCGCCGGAGGCGGAAAACGGAGTCTGGACACCAGATGGCACCAACTGGAAATTTATGGTTGACGGAACCGCCTATACCGGATGGCTTACCGATACAGATGCTCATCGATATTATTTCAACAAGGATGGAATCATGCAGACCGGCTGGATCACACTGGGCAAAAAACGTTATTATCTGGACGAAGACGGAATCATGCAGACCGGAACCATCACCGTAAATGGAAAAAAATACATATTGGCATCAGACGGTTCACTCAAAAAATGATCTTTCGTTATATCAGAACAACAAAAATGCAGGTTCTTCCGGAACCTGCATTTTTGTTAACCCTTATTATTCTAACAGACCACTATAGACATAACCGGTCTGCCCATCATAATCAACCTGTATCCAGTCGCCTTCCTGCCCCTTCTTTTCAACTTCCGTTCCTGCAGAAAAACCACCGATAACCTCACCCTCTGAATCTGCGGAAGCACGAACATTACAGTCCTCTGTAACTGTAAGCATTGTCCCTGCATCTGCGGAAGCACTGGCATCTTCACCAAGGCCCTGAAGGAATTCTGCCAGAGAGGAATCACTCTCCTGCGCAGCTTCATAGTCTGCCTTTACCTTTGTGATAAGCTCCTGCACATCCTTCTCAGATTCCAGTTTTTTCACATAGGCACTGATATCTGCATCGTCATCAGCACCACCTTTGATCTTCAGATTGCCGTCACTGCCCGTCTCCACATAAAACTGGCTCAGTGCCGGAACCGGAGTCTCAATTCCGGTACAGATATAATTAAAGACTACATAAACGACATACGAATCGTCCGTCAGTCCCTTCTTAGCGTAAACATTCTGTACCTCATACCCATCAATATAATCCCTTGAATTAACCTGCGACTCGTCAGCCGGCGTAAATCCGTCCTCGATCGTCTTAAGTGTTGCAATGTCTTTTTCCCCAAAAGCTTTATAATAGCTCTGAATCAGCTCGGTTACTTCCGTGCTGGCTTTTTCCATGGTTGTCTCCGCATCCGTATCTGCCGCGGGACTGGCGTCTTTCTTCTCGTCTGTCTCCCCATCATTTGCCGGAGAAGAAGGATCATTTTCCTGGTTACTTTGGGCTGTTGTCTGATCTTCATTGGAATTCCCCTTCTTACCTCCAACACAGGCGCGGACGCCAAAGATCAGAACAAGCACGATCACCAGAATGGCTCCGCCTAACATAAAATAGCGAAGGTTATCTGATAACCATTCTCTGAAATCATCCAAGTTCTTGTCCTCCTTATCATAACAACACGCCGGAACAATTCCCACTGTTCCGGGTAACACACCTGAAGGGAATCGAACCCCCGCACATGGTACCGGAAACCACTGCTCTATCCACTGAGCTACAGGTGCATAATGAAAAACATAACTTCTAAATTCAGGTATGAAATTATCAAAGTAGGTTTACACTGTTTATGATTTTAACACAAATCCATGAAATTGTAAAGATTTTTTTAAACAGTACATATTCATCACACATTTTATGGTTGCTGTTCACTCCGTTCTCAGTATCATTTTACGCACTTTAGTCATTTTCCCAGGCCAGAAGGGTGAACACATTCACCCTTCAAACCTGTATACCACATATTTTTCTGTCTGCGCAACAGGGGTACATCCTGCCTGACGGATATAGTCATGATTTGTAAGATTTACCGGAAGAACGAGATAATCGGTTTCCGTTCTTTTCAATACCTGCCGGAACTTATCGATTCCTACATCCATCTGATAACTTATCACATCCATGATCACTTTCTGGATCTGGTAGGCCTTGCTGTTTTCGTAGTTTCCTACCACAGTACTTCCTGCACGATACAGGGTAAAATTACGATCCAGAACAAGGATCAGTGAAGGATCATACTGTCTTGCCACCAGATTCAGCTCATTGTCAAAAACAACCTTGGGTTGTTCTTTATCGCAGTCCTGATGGATCACATCGCATACTGAACGCAGCTCATTCGGGACTTTATAGATATTTTCCGCCATCACATAATCTTTTGCAATGCCGGGCACAGGTGTCCCCGTAGTGACGATCACTGCCGCAAGGATCAGCGCTGTTACAACTTTCAGCCATCGAAACCTTACCGCTTCCACGATCCGTACAACATAATAGGCAGCACCCGGGATCACCGGAAGGATCCAGATAAAACGATAATATTCACTTTCAAAATGCACCTTTGGTATCACATATTTTACAAGAACCGGATTATATACCGTAAGTGCCAGAAAGACCAGATAATACAGGAACACTCTGGATTCTTTTCTCCTGCGGTAAAAAATATCCCAGAGTACACCTGCCAGAAAAAATACAGGCAGCAGACAGCCGCTCCAGTAATTCTCCATACAGATCTGCACAAAACGCAATCCCAGTTCTTCAATTGTTACTCCCGCCATTTTCTTCTCCTATCCATGGTATCTTCCCAGTTTCCTATGATGCCGGAAATGCGATCCATCCAAGCTTTGCCGAAAAATAAACCAGGGCATACAAAAATCCCGGCAGCATACAAAGCGCATAGGGAATTGCGTAGGAAAGCTTTTTCTTCAGCACCATCACCGGAAGGATCGCCGTACTGACTACTGCCGGATAAATAAGGGAGGATCCTGAAAACGTCAGCGCACTGACGGCCGCAATGAAAAGCAGCACCCAGCTTTCTTTATTTCTTCCATCTTTGTTGAGCCAGAGACGTGTACTTACCAGAAGCGCTGTCGGAATGGAAATATTTGCCAGCAGGGCCTTCCCTTCATAAACCCGCATAAACGCAAAGGTTCCTGTTGTATAGATAGAAAAAGAAAACAATTGCATCAGGCACACAAAAAGAACCATCAGGTCTGCTTTTTTTTCATCTCCACGAAAAAAGCTTTTTCCGATCTGGTAGATCAGAAGATTGATCATCAGCATGTTGATCACAGACATCACGACTTTGGACTGAACGATCGGGTGGATGCCCAGAAGGACACACCACACCGCATTGTTCATCGGATATGCAGAAAGATCATAGCGGAGATTAAAATTTCTCTGGATCACACCGGTAAGCGGACTGTATCGGGCAAGAGTGTCTGTATACACAGAAGTGCTTACTGCACCAATATAATGTGTTGCATCTGCAGTAACGTCCTGATATGCAGCCACCAGAAAACACTGCAGGATCACTGCCGCAGCTACCAAAAGCAGCAGCAGTGAATGTTTCCGAAATGTTTCTCCTATCCGGTCCAGCTGTCCCTTCCAAAGTTTATGCGCGAACAGACATGCAGCCAGTACACAAGCTGCCATGATCGCCATCCACAGATACGAAAAGGCACTCAGTTTTACCCATTTCAGTGTCATAGGAACTGCAAGTATCTCAAAAACCGCAAAATACAGAAGATATCCCAGGACCAGTTCCATGGTTATTTCCGCCTTAATTTTCAGTATCCGTGTCAGCAGACTTCCTGCACAGAAAAATACCAGCAGCTCCAGGATCAGTCCGGCAATTGCCAGTATCAGCTCCTGCATTTCACACCTTCTCTCCGGTTTCTCTGGCAAGGATTCCCATTGCAACCTTCTCCGGAGTGATCGGAAGTTCTCGGACACGTACACCTGTTGCATTATAAACTGCATTGGCAATAGCCGGACATGGTGTATCGATCACAAGCTCACCAATGGATTTTGCACCGAAAGGACCTGTCTTCTCGTAGCTGCTCTCAAACTCGATCCGCACCTTCGGAATATCCATACGATTGGGGATCTTATACTGCATAAAAGAATTATTACGGATCTTTCCCTTATCTGTATACTGCACATCCTCATACAGAACCATTCCGATTCCCTGACCAATACCGCCTTCTGCCTGCACTCTGGCAAGATTTGGATTGATCGGGGTTCCACAGTCGATCACGCCCACATAATCAATGACATCGATCTGTCCGGTCTCTTTATCGACCTCCACTTCAGCGGCACCTACCATAAACGGTGGCGGAGAGATCGGAGAAGAATATTCTTTTACAACCTGAAGCTCACTGCAGACTCCACAGGTCGCTTTTCCTGCGATCTGCTGCAGCGTTACCTCTTTTCCGTCTTCTGTGCGTACTTTTTCTCCGTCAAAATCAGAATCCTCAGCTGATACTCCAAGCATCTGTGCGCCAAAAGCATGGATTCTCTTTCTGAGTTCTCCGCAGGCCTGGATCACGGCATTTCCGGTAGCGTAGGTTGTGGAAGATGCATAAGAACCGGAATCATAGGGAGAAATATCTGTATCCACACTGAATACCACGATATTTTTCATATCTGTATCCAGACAGTCTGCTGCCATCTGAGCAAGAATGGTATCACAGCCGGTTCCCATATCAGAACATCCAAGTGCTAGGGTATAGGAACCATCCTCATTTAATTTAATGTCTGCTCCGCCGACATCGATCCCTGCAATAGATGAGCCCTGCATGGCCATAGCGATGCCGACACCCCGTACTTTGCCGTTACCCATATCACGGAACGGATATTTCTCGTCCCATCCGATCATTTCCTTTGCACGGGCAAGACATTTATCCATGGTACAGCTGCCGTTGATCGGTACATCCGGATATCCCGGAAGTGCCTCTCCCTCCATAGGCATGTTCAGCTCACGGAATTTTACCGGATCCATCCCCATCTTATGAGCCAGCTCATCTGCTGCGGACTCCACAGCAAAAATACCCTGTGTGGCCCCATAGCCACGATAAGCGCCAGCTGCCTGCATATTGGTGTAAACAACATCATAAGCAAAACGGTAGGCTTCCGTATGACGATACAGCGCAATGGATTTATGGCCTGAAAGTCCTACGGTTGTAGGCCCATGCTCTCCATAGGCACCGGTGTTGGAAAGAGTATAAAGATCGATTGCCTTTACAATACCGTTTTCGTCTGCACCCATGCGGATATGGACTTCCATCTCATGACGCGGAGAAGACGCAATCATGGATTCCTTTCTGGAAAAAACGATCTTGGACGGACGCCCGGTAACCCATGTTACCAATGCCGGGAAAACCTCACTGACAGAAGACTGTTTTGCACCAAAGCCCCCGCCGATACGCGGCTTGATCACACGAACTTTGGAAGAAGGAATGTTCAGCGCGTTTCCTACGATCCTTCGGATATGAAACGGGATCTGGGTGGAAGAAACCACCGTCAGTCTCTGAAAATGGTCCATATAACAGTAGGTGCGGAAGGTCTCCATCATGGTCTGCTGATTTGCCTTTGTGTGGTAAACCTGGTCTACTGTATACGCACATTTTTCCAGCATGGCATCCACATCACCCACTTCTTCTACATTGGAGGAACAGAGATTACGCTTATTATCTCCGCCGGCCGGGATCGGCATATACCAGTCATCCTCCGGGTGCACCAGAATGGGATTATCCTTGGCTGTGTGGATATCCAGAACTGCTTCCTCCACACGATATTTTACCTTAATGCGTTTCAGGGCTTTATCTACTGCCTCTTCTGTCTCACCAGCTACGATGGCAACCGGATCACCTACAAAACGCACATGCTTATCTATGATATAACGATCCCATGGACTGATCTCAGGCGCTGTCTGTCCGGCCAGAGTAAATCTTTTGTGAGAAACATCCTCATAGGTCAGAACACAGGCAATCCCCTCGATCTTCTTTGCCGCATCTGTCTTGATTTCTTCCACCCAGGCATTTGCATGAGGACTTCTTAAGATCTTGACGATCAGGCAGTCAGAAGGTGCAAGATCATCGGTATAGACCGGTTTTCCGGTTACCAGCGACATTGCATCTGTTTTTGGCACCGGCTTGTTTACGTATTTCATTTTCCTTCCTCCTGTCCTTTTTTATAGTCAAGAAATTTCAGGATACTTCTGGTCTGTCCCACAAATCCCGAGCAACGGCACAGATTTCCGGAAAGATACTCCAGGATATCCTCTTCCGTAGGATCTTCCAGTTCCTTTAACATGGCAAATACATTCATGATAAATCCCGGATTGCAGAAACCGCACTGCTCTGCTCCCTCATTTGCCATAAAAGCTCCGAATTCCTTTGCTTCCTCCTGCATTCCCTCCAGAGTCACGATCCGTTTCCCGTCTGCGCGGGCAGCCAGCATGGAGCAGGACAGTACCGGACGTTCATCCATCAGCACAGTACAGAGACCACAGTTTGCAGTCTCACAGCCACGTTTTACGCTGTAACAGCTGTTTTTCCGCAGGAAATCCAGAAGCAGTTCATCCGGACGTACCTCTGCCTGCCGTTTTACACCATTCAGCCAGAAAGTGATATTCATTCTGCTCTCCCTCCGATCTCTTCCCAGGCTCTTCTGGTGAGGACTTTCACGAGAAGACTCCTGTATTCTTTTGAAGCACGCATGTTCTTGTCTGTAGAAACATGTTCCGCTGCATATGCAGCAAAAGAAGCTGCTGCATCCTTTTTCTGCTGTGCATTCATCTGTACAAAATCTTTTAAGATTCCCTCTTCATCTTCCACGATCATTGCTTTTCCGGGTCTGGCTCCAATGACAGTTCTTGCTTTTCCGTCAATAAGAGCGGCCGCACAGGTGAGCACAGGAAAATCTGTGGAATTATTCCGCTGACTTAAGTACACACTGTTCAGCGGCTGTTTTTTTACAATGATATTAACCAGAATATCGTTATCCTTTTCCATGGATGCAAACTGTGCCAGCGGAATGGTTCCGCCATTATACAGCTCCACCCAGGTATCCAGTGCCAGAAACATGGTCAGTACATCGGAAAATCCGAATCTTCCGAAAATACTTCCGCCCACTGTGGCACAGTTTCGAAACTGCACTCCCACAATGTGCCGTACACTTTCACGGATAGCACCGTTTGTATAGGCATTCAGCTCTTTATGAGTTTCCAGCGCATGAAGTGGTGTCATGCAGCCGATCACAAATGCTTCTTCTGTTTCTGTAATAATATCCAGCCCAAGACCTGACAGGTCAATGGCTGTCATGATGTTCCGGTTTCCCATTTTCAGCCAGACCATACCGCCCAGCACACAGGCTGTTCTTTTCTGGTTCAGTTCATATGCCTGTTCAAGGCTTTCTGCCTTTACGTAATTCTTTATCTTCAGCATACTTTATTCCCTTCTGAATTCTCATTCTCTTTCTTTACGGCTGTTTTTTCAGCCGAACATTTATTTTAACAGACTGTCAGCTAAATAGCTATTGTTTTTTCTCTGCTGTTCTGACGCCGCATTAGTCAACTGTCTCCAGAACGATAAACTGATACGATTTCAAAACAATCTCTTTTTCTGTGATCTCCACAGCTTTCTGATTATTCAGAAGCACCTTTTTCACTTCTCCCGGCAAAGATACCTTCTGTGACTGTGCCTGCATATTTCCCAGGATCAGAAGATTTTTCTCACCGTTTCTTGTATATGCGATCAGATTCTTCTGTTCTTCCTGATATGGAGCGAATGTTCCGTATACAAGCGTTTCTTTATATTCCGGAGCTTTTCTCAGTGCAGTCAGCTTTTTGTAGAAAGAAAGGAGGGAGTCGCTGTCCGTTAACTGGGACTCTATATTGATCTCCTTATAATTCGGATTAACCCCAAGCCACGGCTCTCCTTTTGAAAATCCCGCATTTTTCTCTGCGCTCCACTGTACCGGAGTTCTGGCATTGTCTCTGGAAAATGCGGAAGCAGCATCAAGCGCTTCTTTTTCACTGCATCCGGCACGGAGCGCTACCTGGTATTCATCGATGGTACTGATGTCATCGATCTGGTCCATAGAAGTAAACTCCATATTTTCCATACCGATCTCCTGCCCCTGATAAATAAACGGAATTCCCTTCAGCAGGAAATAAACACCTGCCAGGAGCTTCCTTGAATCCGGACAGCGGTCTTCCGGAGAAATATAGTGACAGACACCTCTTGGCTCATCATGATTCTCAATAATGTTGGAGATCATACCAGTATCCCCGATCCTTTTCTGAGTATGGAAAATACACTTCTTGTACTCTTCCGGAGTCAGGTACGGTTTGGATGCATACCAGCCATCCTCGCTCTTTCCGTAACAGGTTTCCTCAAAATCAAACATGGATGAAAAGTATCCGTTTTCTCCGATAAAATCTTTGATCTCATCTTCCTTTTCATTGAATACCTCTCCTACAGTAAAAGCGTCATAGGGATGAAAGCACTTCTCAGCCATCTCTCCCAGGAATTCTCCAATCCCCTCTGCCTCCTCCAGCATCCTCTCGATGCTGCAGAGCCCGTCTGCACGATCGGCAGGATAATCAGAAAATGGAAGCTTCTTCTTGATATTGATAATGGCATCAATACGGAATCCTCCAAGCCCCTTTTCCATCCACCAGCGGATGTTTTTGTAGACTTCCTCTCTTACTTCAGGATTCTCCCAGTTGAGATCCGGCTGCTTCTTGTGGAATACATGGAGATACTGTTTATCCGGATGTCCCGGAAGCTCTTCCCATACCGGACCACCGAAATAGCTTCTCCAGTTGCAGGGAGCCTTGTCATCCTTTTTGTCCCGGATATAAAAGAAATTTCCATACTTTCCGTCCGGATCCTTAATGGCCTCCTGAAACCACTCATGCTCATCGGAGCAGTGATTCACCACCAGATCCATAAGGATGTACATTTCTCTTTTGTTTGCTTCTGCGATCAGACGATCCATATCCTCCATGGTCCCAAACCTAGGATCAATAGAATAATAATCTGCGATGTCATATCCCTGGTCTGCAAGCGGAGATTTATAGATCGGGGAAAGCCAGAGGATATCTGCTCCCAGTTCCTTCAGATAATCAAGCTTGCTGATGATTCCCGGGATGTCTCCGATCCCGTCTCCGTTAGAATCATAAAAGCTCTTGGGGTATATCTGATATACCACCTTGTCATGCCACCATTTTCGTTGCATCCTAATTCCTCCTATGCCTGTTTGATCATGCAGTACTGCTTCAGATCAAATCCTTTTTTCTGTACAATGCCATATAATTTAAATCCGAATTTCTCATACATGGAAACATTTGCCGGATTATGGGTTTCCAGAGAGATCATCAGCTTATGCCTGTCCGCATAATCGATCACCTCATCCATCAGTTTTTCAGCAAGACCGTGATGCTGCATCTTCGGCGCCACTGCCAGATAGATCACATGAAGCCTTTCTGCTGTATGAAGCTGGGAAGTCCAGCTGGAATTCAGATAGTCTTTTCCCTGGATGAATTTCCGCAGGGTCGCAAGACTTGGATCCTCTTTGATCAGATAGCCATCTGTTTTCAGAAGGGCAAAAAAATCCACCATCAGATTATGTAAGGCTGCTTCATGCTCCGTTCCGTCGGATACTACCAGGATACTGTTCAGCTCACTGCTGTCTGCATAGATCTCGCAGGTCTCAAAAAACTCCGTAAGATCACAGGTAAAAAGCTCCGGCATCAGCCGTTCTCTGGTATCCCTGTCCGGGATCAGTGCATGATACAGAGGATCCTCCGAAAAACATACAGTCAATATCCGGATCAGCTTGTCCAGATCTTCTTCTTTCACTCGGTATAAATTCTGGCTTTCCATTCTTTCCTCCAGGTATGGTTTTATTCTGTTCTTTTTTCAAACATATCACTGACCTCACAGATCAGATTCCTGAGTTTTTCCATTGCACGGATCAGATATTCAATATCATCCTCATAATAATGCTTCTGTCTTTCCCAGGCTTCCCTCAGGGTCTGCTTTTCCGCCTCCAGGCTGTCACCCGGCTTCTTTTCCTTCAGCCTTTCCACAAGATCATAAAGGTTCTCATGGTGGATGATCCTGCCCTTTCCCCACATCAGGCGATCCGGGGACTGCTTCAGGATATATTCTGTAAAATGATAAAAGACTTCCCGCTCAAACTGAAAGGCATAACAGTTGTTGTCAATACTGTAAAAGGCCTCCAGCGCAGGTGCGATCTCTCCCTTTTCCAGATATCCCATAGCTTTCTTCAGTGCATAAAGATTGTTCTGCACTGCCTGCTGCGGAAAGATCACATTATCATCCCAGTCCAGACGTACCAGATAATCCTGAGATTTTCGGAATACACCGAGAAGCTTTTCAGTAATGGCATCGGCTTTTTTCCAGTCACGTTTTTCTTCCGGAAGGCTGTTGAAGCACCGTACCTGCTCTGCAAGGATGGCAGCCGTTTTTTTTGCCTCTTCTGTTTTTTTCAGAAGGAGTGTACTGTCGACGCCGGTCTGCATACACAGATCCGGATCCAGGGTCTTAATACTTTGGTCCAGTACCCGCCCGAAATCCATTGGCGGCAGAGCAAGGCTGTCAATAGCCAGAAGAAGTTTCAGATAAAATTCATGATGGAATCTGTATACCTCTTCCTCATAAACATCCTGGTTATCGTACTGAGAATGATAATAATTTTCCATAAACGGGCCACCGCTGAAATCATTGACCATGGACGGGATCCCGGAAATAGCCATGGTAAAATCATCAGACCAGGTTTCAATGGGATACAACGTGGTCATGCCCTCCGGATAAATCCCCTCCGGCATCTGCACAGTATCCACGAAGCTGCGCACAAAATCCGCATACTCATAGGTACACCGTACTGCATCTCTGGTACTGTGTGCATGAGCCGGAAGCTCAAAATTCAAATCTGCGATCACGCGGCCCTGCCACTCCGGTCTTGCCTCAAACACCTGGCGATAAGCACCTGTGGACCAGTCATATTTTGTGTCGGAAATCCCCCATTCTTCTGCTGCAAGAGCACATACCACAATAGTATGGCGAGGTTTGTAGCCACCACGGATCAGCGCCCTGGCAATTCCAATGATCATGGCCACTGCCGCATTATCGTCCTGAAATCCTTCAAAATAGGAATCATAGTGAGCGCTTAACAGGATCATGGAATCCGAATCAGTTCCCGGGATTTTGCCAACGATATTGTAGGTATACTGGTCTTTGATCACCTCTGTGTCCGCATCAAATTCCACGGAGAGCTCCGGAACACGATTCCCATTCTCATTTTTCTCTTCCATCAACCGGTGGATCATAAGAAAATCTGCCCGTGACATGGAAAATGCAGGCGCACAGGAAGGCCCTGCGATATCCTGTGCATTCAGAGCCGTATCATCGACCTGTGCGTATCCCCTGCTCTGTACGGCGATCAAAGCCGCTGCACCCTTCAAGTGTGCCTGATACACCGGGTAGTTGATCCACCATTCTTCTCTCTGATTGATCTCAATAAGAACCAGCTTTCCTTTCACATCGATATTCTTATATTCGTCGGCTGTACCCTTTCCAAGATATACAAGATCAAACTTCTGAAAGCCATTGGTCTTAAAATCTGTCTGATATGCACCAAGCTGGATCTCCCGGCAGGTTCCCTCTCTGTCATGGCAGCGCATCACCGCTTTCTTAAATTCCCATGCATCCACACGGATCTTATCTTTTTCTACCTGTGTGAGACCGGCTTTTTTCATTTCTTCCAAAAGCATATCTCCGGTTTTTCGCTCTGCCAGGGAGCCTGCTGTACGGTATCCCAGAACCGGATTTGTTTTTTCCTGTTCCATGCGCCTGGCCAGATCATAAGATTCTTTTATATTCAGGCATGAAACACATTTCTCCACGATGTTCAAATTTACTGTCATCCCTTTCTCGGCAGTGTCCCGGTCATCAGTTCTGTCAATCCGGCAGGGACATGCCTTTAACTGCTATAAATTATACATTATCAATGTGCGGATTTCCAGATAAAAAAACGCGATTTGTTCAGGCAGGAAAAATACTTCTCACAAATCACGTTTTTATAATATCGATCTGAAAAGACATGCTCTTTCCGTCCTGTAAAACCCCGGTAAAAAAGATATGATATTTTTCATATGTAAATACGGATAATTAATCATATTTTCTGTCTGTTACCAGCACTTTTGTGTATATTAAATATTATTTTAAGTATTATACATTATTTTCTGGTATTTTTTACTGAAATATGTTATAAAAGAAGTAAGAAAAACTACCGGAAATCAGATATTCCTGCTTCCGGTCCGAAATAAAGGAGGTATCTTTATGACAAAACGTATTATCACCATCAATCGTATGTTTGGAAGCAACGGACGCCTTATCGGCAAGACTCTGGCTGAAAACCTGGACATCGGTTTTTATGATAAAGAACTGATCGACATGGCTGCCAAGAAAAACAATATCCCCTTCGACACCCTGGCAAAGGTAGACGAGAAAAAGGCCAGTCAGTGGGTATTTCCTGTTGACAGCGAGCTGCAGTTTACAGATAATTTCTCCTTTGTACCAATGAATGATGTTCTCTATGATCTTCAGAGAAAGATCATTCTTTCCCTTCCGCAGAGAGAGGACTGCGTAATTGTCGGCCGCTGTGCGACCAATATCCTGAAGGATAAATCACTTAAACTTTTTATCCATGCACCTTTTGAGGAAAGAGTTCAGAATGTGATACGCCGTACCGGCAGAGAAGAAGCCAGCGCACGGAAGCTGGTCAAAAAAATGGATAAAGAGAGAAAAGCTTACTATGAATACTTTACAGACAGCAAATGGCTGGATATGACACAGTATGATCTCTGTATTGACAGCAGCCGGTTTTCTATGGAGCAGATTGTTGAGATTGTAAAGAGATGTCTTTAGGATTCTTTTTTTCTGAAATTTTTTTCTGAAAAATGTTTTTACGCTTTGGAAGCGTAAGTGAAACCGCAGGGGAGGGGAAGCACTCGTAGTTGCGAAAGGCCGTTTCCCCTCCCCTGCACCCCTTCCCTCTGGCCCCGCTATGAACCGTACGTTTTGGTTATGTTACGTTGTTGACAGGGTGATGGATTCTGCGTTTGTTTAAAACGACAGGCTGTGCCGATCTCATCGGCATAACACCTTTCAACAAGAAGACGTATTCTTCCCACACCTCCAACGGCGGACGCTCAACTCATCAAAACGTAAGGACAGGACACCACGCGTCCGCTTCCACCTCTCCGGCTGAAACGTCAGCCGGGGAAGTGACAGTCCTCCGGGCTGCTACGGAGGACTGTCACTTCCCCGGCGTCCGTTCGCCAATATACCCTTTCAAAAACTCATATATATCCCTCTCCAGCGGCGGACACCCTTCCACATAATTCTGAAACTTACAGGTACAGTGTCCCACACCAAGCACTCCTGTCTTACCACGATACCCCTGTCCGATGCAGATCTTTTCATCCAGCTTCTCAAAAAGCCCCTCTTCCTTCAGCATCTCCAATGCCGGGATCAGATACCCGTAGCAGGCACTGCAGGATTCCACTTCCTCCACGGCATCCGCAAGCTCCACAACCTTTCTGGATACCGGCATCCTCTGATCCGCACCATCCTCCAGAAATCTGACATCTGCTTTGGAAATATCTGAGCAGCCCACCCCAAGCTCACCTGCCAGCTTCACATAAGGAACCTCAGCTACCTCATAATGCATCATCTGACACACATATGCATCCACAAGAACCGGATCACAGGCAGCCATCACCCGGTTCATCACGACAGGATTTCCGCCATCCTCAAAATCCAGATCCCCGCAGATATTATCCACAACAATAAAGTCCTGCTGTATCCCCATATTCAGATGAGCAATGGGTTTATGAAGCCCCAGAGAATGAAACCGTCTCTTTTCCTTATTTGGGATCAACCCCTTCATATTCTTAAGGGCACAGGTGATCTTTGTCTGACAATGGCCTTTCAGAACCGGCACATTGATCAGAAAACCAAGCTCCTTTACCCGCTCACAGACATTCAGCTCCATTCCGCCGCAGTCCACAGAAATACCCTTATCCTTCTGCATATCCCAGAACGGCACCTGATACTCTTCCTCAAGCCTGTCAAAGCCACAGGTCTCAAAAGCCTCCCTTGTCTTGTCTCCTACCCAGGATCCCTCCAGCATCACCATATCCTGGAAGCCATGCTCCTTCAGATACTCGATAATTCCTGCAACCACTTCCGGATGAGTCGTTGCACCCCAGGAAGCCTCTGAAGGAGAAACCAGATTCGGCTTAATCCCGATCTTTTTCTTTCTGTCCCCGATATGGGACTGAAGATCCGCTTTTTCCAGAAGCTCCTTTGTCATTCTTTTATATTCCGTACCACTGGTAATAAAAATCTGATTTTTATCCATAATTATCAAAATTCCTTTCTTTCTGCAATGTGAATGTTGATCCAAATCCACGCCAAAGCCCTGCAAAGCTTTTATCATCAGATAAGCCAGACAAAACAGCCGACAAATACAGCATTCATCACAAGCACCACAATCATAAAAAATACCCTCTCTACCGGTTTCCCGGTAAAAAGGATATTTCATCCGACATAGCAGTCTCGTATTATCTTTCGATCTTTGCCCCATTCCACCATGGGAATTCACGGTTCAGCCATTTTCCTGCAAGCTCACTCCATGGTTCACAGGCTCTTGCGATCCCTCTGCCGTTTTCGTTGGCAGTCAGCTCATTTGCCAAGCCGATTCCATGGGGACCCTGCGGAAAAACGTGATACTCCACTGGAATGCCCTTTTTATAGAGTGCCTGAACAAAGAGAAGTGTATTATCCAGCAGCACCGTCTGATCCTCAAAGGTATGCCAGATAAAGGTTCTGGGTGTATCTTCCGTAACCTGAAATTCCAGAGACATCCGATCTTTCAGCTCCTCATAACGATCTCCCAGAAGATTTCGAAAGCTTTCTTCATGGCCAGCTTTCCCTGAAGTGATCACCGGATAATTCAGGATCATGCCATTGGGACGAATCCGCTCGTTTTCCATTCCCGTGATCCCGGCAAGCTCCTCAGTATTCCAGAACACTCCCAGAGAAGCTGCCAAATGGCCTCCTGCCGAAAAGCCGGATACAATGATCTTATTCTTTTCAATATGCCACTTATCGCTGTTCTCTCTGAGAAGAGCTACTGTTTTTGCCAGCTGACGGAGAGCCACCGGATATCTGGCAGGCGCCACACTGTAACGAAGTACCACTGCGTGATAGCCCATTCCCATAAACCGGACAGCAATGGCTTCTGCTTCTCTGTCTGAAGTCATGCAATAAGCTCCGCCCGGACAGATCACTATGACCGGACGCTTCTGTCCCGGATAGAGTTCTTCCGACTCCTGCCAGAAATAAGTTTCTATCCATGCCTCATTATAATCCTTTGTTTTCTCTTCGATCACAATTCTTTCATTGATCATTCCGGTTTTCCCCTCTTCATTTCATCGCTTCTCTGATTGCTGCAAGAAGTTCATCGTACTCTTCGTAAGCAGGAATTTCCGGATGATCTGCACGGATCTGCTCTGTACTGCGGAAAAGGAAGCCTGATTTGCTTGCCTGGATCATTCCGAGATCATTGTAGGAATCTCCGCTTGCGATAGTCTCAAATCCCATGGACTGCAGTGCCTTCACAGTTGTCAGCTTGGATTTTTCACAGCGCATCTTAAAGCCTGTGATCTCTCCGTTCTCTGCTACTTCCAGGGAATTACAGAAAAGTGTCGGCCGTCCAAGCTTCTCCATCAGTGGAGTTGCAAACTGTGTAAAGGTATCACTGATCAGTATCACCTGGGAAAAGGATCTCAGCTCATCCAGAAATTCCTTCGCTCCCGGAAGGGGATCGATCTTTGCAATAGTCTCCTGGATCTCTTTCAGTCCCAGACCATGTTCTTTCAAAATTCCAAGTCTCCAGTTCATCAGCTTATCATAATCCGGCTCATCACGGGTTGTTCTCTTAAGCTCTGGGATTCCGCTTGCCTCTGCAAATGCGATCCAGATTTCCGGTACCAGTACCCCTTCTACGTCCAGACATGTAATATACATCTTTCATATCCTCCTCTTGATCCAACTTACCGTTGATATTGCACAGAGTCTGACTCCTTCCGGCTGTCAGAGTTCTTTAATCTTTTAGCGCTTTACCCTGATATTATCATATGCTCTCAAGGTCTGTAAACAGTTTTATTTTTTCTTCTTTTCCGATTCATAGATTTTCAGCTCTTTCAGTGCTTTTTCCCCAAGAGGATACAGCATGAAAATATTAAAGATCGTCATCAGGCCAATTCCTACATCTCCCAGATCCCATACAAATGTGTAAGCTGCGATCCCACCGATAAACAGCATCACCAGTGCCAGCACCTTATATCCTGTCTGTGAGCCCCAGTTATCACCGAAAAGATAGGCCACATTGCCTCTTGCATAAAACAGGATTCCCAGGAATGTGGAAAAGCTGAACATAAACAGTGTTGCAGCAATAAAGATCACTCCAAACTGTCCCATATGATAATGCATGGCTGTCTGAAGAAGTTCCATTCCGGCAAGTCCCTGGACCAGATCTTCCGGGGCCAGAAGCATGATCATAGCTGTACAGCTGCAGATCACGATCGTATCCACAAATACACCCAGGGCCTGGACAAATCCGGCTTTTACCGGACTGTCACATTCTGCTGCCGCTGCTGCACAGGGAGCGGAGCCGCTTCCCGCCTCATTGGAAAAAAGGCCTCTTTTTACTCCGTTCATCAGCACGACGCCAAATCCTCCGGCAGCAGCCTGACGAAATCCGAAAGCTTCTTCAAAAATCCGTTTAAATACTCCCGGCATACTTCCGAGATTTGTAAATATAATAAACAGCGTGATCACAAAATAAAGCACTGCCATCACCGGCACCAGAAGATCCAGAACTTTAACCGTTGCATTCTTCCGAAGCACGATCACAGCTGCGATCACTACCAGTACGATGGTAGTATACAGCGGCGGAATATCAAAAGCATTTTTGAAAGACGCCGTGACGGAATTGCTGATAACCTGACTGATCCCACACCAGCAGATCAGGCCGGAAATGGCAAACAGAACGGAAAGCAGAACCTTTTTTCGTTTTCTGCCCTGTTTTTCTTCCCAGTAGCGATGGATATAGTAGGCAGGACCGCCCCTGTAGCCACCGTAAAGAGGATCCTTTTCTTTATAGAGCTGTGCCAGGGTCGCTTCGATAAAAGCAGTAGAGGAACCGATCAGCGCCATGATCCACATCCAGAATACCGCTCCTGCACCTCCTGCCGAGATCGCAGCTACCACACCGACCAGGTTTCCCATTCCCACACGGGTAGCTGTAGATACGATCAGCGTCTGAAATGCTGAAAGATTATTTTTGTCACTTTTCTTTTCTGACAGGGCTCGTACCATATCCGGAAAAAGACGGATCGGCAGAAGCTTTGTCCTGATGGTAAAATAGATACCGGTCGGAATCAGAAGCAGGATCAGAAGTGAGATTCCCAGCGTACTTCCTCCCGGAAGCGGGATCCTTATCAGATCTCCCCACAGAAATGTATAGACCTTTTCAATCATTGTTACTATCATGTTACTGTTTCCTTTCCCCAATCACCACATGTGATCGTTTTGTTCTCTTTTTCTGCCCGTTGTTTGTATTTATTTCTGCAACGTTTTAAACGGGCAAAGCGTTTCTTTCATTATAATAGCTTTCTGTTTGTATGTAAAGAAAAATCCCGAATCTTTCGATCCGGAATTTTTTGTATTGGTAACTTTTCTGTTATTCGACAGATTTCTGATATCTATCTGTTTTTATAAGCATAGCTGCATTTTACTCTCAGCCAGCCAGGTGGAACATCTCGATCAGGAATATCCAGCTCATTCCATAGTATGTTATCACGGCTACAAGGTCATTCACCGTAGTGATCAGAGGACCTGAGGCTACTGCCGGGTCCACACCAACCTTTTTGAAAAACAGCGGTATGCAGGTTCCTACTGCACTGGATACCAGCATGGCCACCAGCAGGGATAATCCGATACAGCCGGATACCGCATAGGCAAATACAAGTGTTTTTCCTTTGAATAAGAAAATATACAATCCGATCAGTACAAAAGACAGAATACCGAGCAGACCACCGTTGCAAAGACCGATCCGCATTTCCTTCAGCACAAGCTCTGCTTTCTGTCTGCCCGTCAGCGTCTCATCCATCAGCACACGGATGGTTACAGCCAGGGACTGGGTTCCAACATTTCCTGCCATATCCAGGATCAGAGACTGAAAGCACATGATGATCGGCAGACAGGTAACTACTTTTTCAAACATTCCCACAACAGAAGATACCACCATACCAAGGCCCAGAAGAACGATCAGCCAGGGCATTCTTTTTTTCATGCTTTCAAAAAGAGGTTCTTTCAGATCTTCCTCTGCAGTCAGACCGGCCAGCTTTGCATAATCCTCTCCCATCTCATCGTCTACCAGATCGATGATCCCTGCGGATGTGATCACTCCAAGGAAACGATTGTCATCGTCCAGTACAGGAATGGAATCTTCAGAATAATCCTTCAGCCGTTCCATACAGTCGTCGATCTGCTCAGTACCATACACATATGGATAGGAAGTTACGATCAGCTCTTCCATAGGGTGGTCCTGTCTTGCTGTGATCAGATCCTTCAGATCCAGGGCTCCATAAAACTCCCCTCTGTCCGTCACTGCAAAGATCGTAGAAATATTATCATTATCTGCCGCCTGGGAAACCAGCTCACTCATGGCCTGCTTTACGGTCAGGTTTTCACGGATCACAATGCAGTTCGTTGTCATTCTGCTTCCGATCTCATCCTCATCAAAGGAACGGATCATTTCAATATCTTTCCGCACCTGTTCATCCAGAAGCTGGATCAGAAGCTTGCGTTTTTCTTTATCGATCTGCTTTAAAACATCTGCCAGGGCATCGGTTTCCATTTTGGAAAGAATGGCTGCCGCTTTTTTTACATCCATCTCTTCCAGATATTGTACAGTTTCTTCTTCCTCCAGATATTCAAAAACATCTGCCAGCATACTGCTTTCCAGGATACGGTATAGTCTGCTGCGCTCCGCAGTGCTTAATTCTCTTAATACTTCCGCCAGATCGTTTTCGTGGAAATCCTGCAGCCTTTCACTTAAAACTGCCGGAGAAACACTGCTTCGGATCAGACTCAGAATATCTTTTGAAAAATCCTGATTTCTTTTTGTCATTTTCTCATCCTCCTCACATAGTTTCGCACAAAACACGCACACCAAAAACAGACATGTTAAAGCATGTCTATGTGCTGTTTGATTTTCGATTGTGTTTCCTTGGGATTTGAGTATAAAGCGAAATGAATTTATACATGATCGCCTTACTGTAAGATTCTCAGAATGAGAAGAATGAAAAAGATATATATTATAATCCTGCTACAATTATAATGTAATAATATCGTACAGATTCTGATGACACCGATACATCCTGTCAAATATATCCTTCTGATATATAGATATAATATTCTCACAGATATTCTGTACACTTAAAACAGAATGGAACATTCTCATCCCTCTCTGTTCTTTCCATCTTTCACTCCGAGAGCTACAACTTCGCCCATGAGAATCACAACTGTCCATTCTGTTCACCTGCCTTTTTTCTTAAAATATCTTATCAACCCGGCCATTATAACGTTCCCGGCCGGGTTTTGTCAACCGGATTTATGGTTAAATTTATTGTAAATCCGGTTGAAATTTTATGGTTTACAGAGGTGGATGTTTATGCAGCAGCATTTGCGTTGATCGTATCAATGACTTTTTTTATTCCAAGCCAAACACCCATATCTGTAAAAATTTCCGAAATGCTCCCACGATCCGTAAACGGAGATTCCAGCAAAACAGAAAGATCTTTCATCATTCCATTATGAACAATATACTCAATGATCTGATTTACAAAATAAATCTGCCTGCTGTCCAGATTTACATCCTCAAGATACTTTGAAAAAGCTTCCTTTGCTGCATTCATATCAAGACCTACCATTTCTCTGACAAATTCTCCCAATGGCTTTCTGCCAAATTCTGCTTCATAATCCTCTTTTGTACCAAGCTCGCTCCAGAGAATTTTTTCCAGTTCATCTACATCTTTTTCTGTAAGTGGCTGATTCTTTTTCAGCTTTGATATCACATAATTATCCTGATGCTGTCGGACATAATATTCTACTCGTACCTTGTAATTTTCCAGATCATTGTTTTCCAATTCTGCTTCTTTCCATTCCGTTGAAAGAATTTCGTCTGTAAAATTGGTCATATATTTATTCCTGCTCTTATCCGGAATATACTTCATAAGATCTCTCAGATTTTTCCTGATATTTTCAAATTCATCAATTCCTGCATTTTCCACATAATCTGTATGCAAAATCTGATCGATCAGCTCTGTCTGTGCCTGAATCTCCGGTATATTTGCCACTCCGGCAATTCCGGAAACCTTTTTTAAAAGATCTTTTCGTGCACTTGTATATTTCTTTCCAACCAGAGATGCAAGTTCTATTCCATACATAAGTGCATCAAAACGTACTGCTGTTACTTCATCACTTTCAGGCAAAATCAAGGGTGCAACTTCTTCCCTTACAAGTAAAGTATCTTCATAAGTAAGCATCTGATAGTTCGACTCTTCTGAATATAATTCTACATATTTCAAATGTTGGCGAACTGTAAAACTATCTCTTGGGAGCTCTTTTACTTTTTCAGTCATGTGCTTTACAAGCGCAGTCCTGTACGCAGTTAATTTATCTGTCTGATATTTAATATCCTGAAGCTTGTACGAAATCTCAAACTGAAGATTAAAAACCGCACTTTGCAACGCCATCAGATTTGCACTTGCTTTTCCCTTATTCATTCGGAAAAACTCAAAATTCCCACAGAAATCAAAAATGTAAAACTTTTTCTTATCTTCCCCATCCAGCAATCCCGGGCATAGTCTTGTTCCTCGTCCGATCATCTGCCAGAATTTTGCTTTACTCATGACTTTCTTAAAGAATACAAGATTAAGAACTTCAGGTACATCAATTCCGGTATCTAACATATCTACAGAAATTGCGATCTGCGGTAGTTTTTTCGGATCTGAAAACTCATCAATTGCACTCTGTGCATATTTCATTCTGTTATCGATCACCATGGCATAATTCTTTAAATGCGGATATTCCTTATTAAAAATCTCAAGGATTTTTTCTGCATGATCATGATTTTTCGCAAAAATAATTGTTTTTCCAATCTTCTGTCCATATTCAATTTTAATTCCATCTCTCATCAGGACATGAAGAACTTTTTTAATTGTATCTTCGTTAAAAATCCAGGTATTCAATGCAGCCGAATTTATCGCTTCCGGAAGCTTTCCATTTTCGTCTTCAAAAGTATTTTCATAGATTTCTTTATCTGCTTCTGAAAGTTCATCGTATACAATTCCCTGATCAATAAATTTTACCCTGGATTCTACTGACAGATAATCAACCAGATATCCATCCTTAACCGCCTGCGCCAGATCATATCCATAAGTAGGATCCCCGTTTGCCAGTTCAAATACTTCATATGTATTTTTGTCAATTTCATCTTTCGGTGTTGCAGTAAGTCCTACAAGCAGTGCATCAAAATATGTAAAAATATCTTTATACTTATTATAAATAGATCTGTGCGCTTCATCACAAATGATCAGATCAAAATGACCACAGGTAAAAACTTTTCCTTCTTTATCATTTATCACATCAATACAATTTATCATGGTCTGATATGTGGAGAAAACACATCGTGACATATAATTATTCTTTTCTTCAACCAGATTTGTACAGGAAAAATCCTGCATCCAGTTTACAAAATTTCTTTTCGCCTGCGTTACCAGTGAATTTCTGTCCGCCAGAAAAAGGATATTCTTTACCCAGCCCGCATCAACCAGTACCTTGCACAAAGCCATTACTGTTCTGGTTTTTCCGGAACCTGTGGCCATAACCAGCAGTGCTTTTCTCCGATTCTTTTCATCAAAACTCTGGCATACTGCTTTTATCGCGGCTTCCTGATAATAGCGTCCTGCAATTTTTTTATCTACAGAAATATCCTGCAGGCTTGTCCGCATATTCAAAAGATTAAACCATTTCTCCAGATCCCGTTTGGAATAAATAACCGAACATTTTCTTTCCGGATATTGTCCGTCTATGATCCGGGTTTCAAAACCATTGGTAAGGAAAATTACCGGGCGTCGTTCATATTTCTTTTCCAGCAGATCTGCGTAAAGTTTCGCCTGCTGCCTGCCCTCGGCAACGTCTTTACAGGTACGTTTTGCTTCAATAATTGCCAAAGGTTTCCCTGTATCATCATAGAGAATATAATCAACCAGTCCAATCCCTGATTTATTCGGCATACCTGTCACAGGCATTTCATTTAACCAGTCTTTTCCCTGTGTCCATCCTGCATCAATGAGCATAGAATCTATGTAAAGTTTTCTGGTTTCATATTCAGACAGATCCAGAGGTTTCGGAACATATGTCTGCTGCTGTTTCTCATGACGTGCGGACAGTTCTTCCCTGAGAAAAGTATTTTCTGCCATTAGTTTTTGTAGATCCAGTTCCTGCTGGGCAGTTTTTTCCTGTTCTTTCAGAAGTGTTTCCTTTGTTTTTCTGGCTGTTTCCCGGGATGCCTTTGCCTTCTCAATTCTGTCATCAATAATCGACTTGTCAAATGGATGCTCATGATACTGTTCTCCATAACAATATGCAACGTAATCTAAAAAAATTGACAGATTTTCAAGGCAGAGCATCGCTGCATCTCTGCCAGGTTTTTTATTGCTATGTGCCACACTGTTTCCACATCTGCGGATATAATCCATCCGTTTCCAAAGATCCGGTCCCACTAACTGTCTGAATTCTTCTGTATTCATCAGAGTATGAAGATTATCCTGGTACGGAATCTGCAAACTGTTTTCCACAGAATACAACCATTTTACAGCAAATTCCATAGCCCGGCGGCTATTAAGAATACTCGAATCCGGATCTGCTAATATGATCTTCTCCGCAGAGATGGCAACATTCGCAAATGCAGAGAATTTTGATTCATTTTTTAAATAATCAAAGTTTGTTACCATTGTGAAACCTCCCTCTTTTACTTTCACTTTACATTGCCAATAAATTCATTACCAAATTAACCATAATATCTTTTTCTTTTGGATCTGACTCTGCAATCATCAACGTAATTGCTACTAATGCACCATCACTTATCCTTTTCTGTCCATCTTTGTAAAGTATATTATTGCGAGCTAAAAATTCCAAAAATAACGATGCAGCAATTCTCTTACATCCATCAGCATAAGGATGATCTTTTATCATAAAATACAAAAGATTAGCAGCTTTCTCTTCTAAAGAAGGATAAACCTCTCCTCCGAAAACATTTTGGTAAATTGCTGCAAGAATACCTTCAACTTTTCCCGTTTCTTTTTCAACACCAAAGACATCCGAATGAAATGAATCTTCCATTGCATTCACCATATTTCTACAATCCTCGTATGTAATTCTGTATATAGCTTTATTTCCTGCAGGCTTTTTAATCGACTGATGATCATACTGATCTAATAACATCAAGGCATTTGTATATAAATCAACAGCTTTTAGCACCTCTGATTCATCTATTTCCAAAGTACATGCAATCATTTTGGTTTGAATATTTACTGTTCTCTGTAAGGCTTCTAATCTTTTTTCATTGATTGCATAGCCTTGTAAGATATACTGTTTCAGAACATTATTTGCCCATTTTCTAAATTCCACACCTCGGTTAGATTTGACTCTATAGCCTATAGAAATAATCATATCTAAATTATAATGTTCTACTTGGTACACCTTTCCATCTGAAGCAGTTGTCGCAAAATTTGCGACAACTGAATTATCCAGTTCTTCTTTTAATGCATTATTAATATGTTTACCAATTGTCTTTACGTCTCTTCCAAATAATTTAGCTAGCTGATTCCTATTAAGCCATACGGTATTATTTTTGACAGACACAGTTAATTTTATTTCCTTATCAGCAGTTTCAAATAAGATTATTTCATTTTGCATATTTAACCCCCTTCTAAAAATATACCATTGTAAATTTCATTCCCCTCGCAGTAAGCAATTTCTCTCATGTATCTTCAAAAACATTTCTTTTGCTTTATTTCACTTTCTCGATTGTATCGTGACATATATAATTCCATTTTCTATAAAAGCTGATTGATAAATTTTGATTTGTCGACCTGTTTAGCAAACTCGACAAAAGATTGTTGTTCTTCCAATGAAGGCAAAGGAATTTGTAAACTTCTGCACTGTTCAAGGCTTAAATTTTGTTGTCTGATTCCTACTGCTTGTCCAATAAAAGGTTCTAGGACTTTCGGTTGCATCAAAGCATGTAGTAAAAATCTAGGCAATATACGATCTTTTGCCCTAAATATTGCAATCGCCTGATTTATATTCCACTCATCAAATTCATCTGTAACAAGAGCAAATTTTCCCAATGGTGGTCCAACAATATTCATTAACACATCATTAGGATACACCTTTGATCGAGCCAACTTTCCATCATGCGTTTCTTTGGGTATATACTGAGGATTATTCTCAAATAGCATTTCCCCTGTAAAACTTAGATTATACACCTTCAAAAATGGAATCTTTCCATCATTATATTCTTCTGCAATTTCTCCTGTTGTAGGAGTTGTTCCCTTCGTTATAAAATCACATATTTCAGATGCTTTTACTATTTCATGATTTCCTTTTTCAAACATCTCGACAAATCGGGCTTTGATAAGCTCATCTAAAGCAGATATTTCTTTATTCCTTTGCTGAATAATCTGTGTAAATTTATCCAAAACATCGACAATTTCACACTGTCTATCAATATCAGTTTCAATATTTACAGTAAACTCTCCAAACTGACTCTTATTTATTATCGGAACAACAGGAGCATTTGCTATGGCAACAAATCTTGGCTTATTGAACAACAAATTATATGCCAAATATTTGGGTTGTACCCTATCATTTGGAATAATTGCATTTATCTGCTGATTAAATGCATATTCTCCATCTGAAGCAATTCCAATTTTCCCAATACTACCAATACAAGTAATAAAGATTGAGTTTTTGCCAACAATTCTTGCCTTTTTTCTTGCATTTTCAGATATATATTCATTTGAATCCACAATCTCGTTAATGCCATCATCTGCAATAATATCTGGTTTTATAAAGCAAATATCTTCTGAACTCCAAAACGCTTCAGTCTTTTTACTTGGTGTATTACCTGTGATAATTTCACCAAGTTCTTTCATCATTACTTCCATCTACATCACCCCTACAAACCCGAATTTTCGAATCTGCCATCCTTTCTTCTATAATCCCAACAACCGCTCCAACTCATCCATTTCTTTTCCGATTTCCAACTCTAGCTCCCGGATATTGGCCATGATTTCTGATGTTGGCGGATATTCCACCGGGGTGTATTCGATTTCTTTGTATTTATTGATACTGAGATCATAATCATTTTCCACAATATCTTTTTTCGGTACCATAAATGACTGGTCTGTTCGTTTCCGTTCTGCTTCTTTATCAAGGTTTTTGAAACGTTCTATAATATCCGGAATATCATTTTCTGTGACAGGAGTACGTTTATCGTCCAGACTGAATCCGTCTGCTTTCATATCGTAGAACCATACCTGGTCTGTACCACCGTGTTCTGTTTTTGTAAAAATGAGGATTGCTGTAGATACTCCTGCATAGGGTTTAAATACACCGGAAGGCATGGATATTACAGCTTCCAGTCTCTGATTTTCAACAATTTCCTTTCGGATGGATTTATGTGCCCGTGATGATCCGAAAAGTACACCATCTGGTACAATACAAGCGCATCTTCCTCCGATTTTCATAATCCTCAGGAACAAAGCCAGAAATAAAAGTTCCGTTTTCTTTGTCTTGCAAACTTTAAGAAGATCTCCGGAAACAGATTCTGCATCCAGGCTTCCTTTAAAAGGAGGATTTGCCAGCACAAGGGAATACTGATCTTTATCTGCATTCTGATCAGATAAGCTGTCCCGATACTCAATATAAGGATTTTCTATTCCGTGAGTCATCATATTCATGGCTCCAATACGAAGCATGGTACGGTCCATATCGTACCCATGGAACATATGATTCATGTAATGATCTTTTTTCTGCTTATCATAAAAAATTTCTTCTTTTCTTTTTTCTTTCAGATATTCTCCTGCTGCAACCAGAAAACCCGAGGTTCCACATGCCGGATCACAGATAATCTCATCACTGGACGGCTCCATCATCTCAACCATCATCCGGATAATATGTCTTGGTGTACGGAACTGTCCATTCCGTCCGGACTGAGCTATTTTTGAAAGAAGATATTCATATACATCTCCTCTGACATCTGCTGTCTGGATTTCATTCATAAGTTTGTAAATTTCATCCAGAGAATCCACCACTTTGGATAAAAGGAGTGGTGTCGGAAGCTTAAATATCGCATCGTCCATATACTTGGAATATGCACTGTTTTTATCATTATGAAGATTTTTTATAAACGGAAATACCCATTCCTGCATGATCATATACATTCTATCTGCCGGAAAATCATGGAATACGGACCATTTCAGCTGACTTCCGTCAATTGTTCTCTCACCTATTTTTACTTCTCCGACAAAAATACTCTGAAATGGCAAGCCAAGCATTGCACTTTCTCTTGCACGCATATTATCGGAATCATCCAGATCATGAATAAACATCAGGTATGTAATCTGCTCGATTACTTCCAGTGGATTGACAAGTCCTCCTGCCGCAAATATATCCCATAAACCATCTATTTTATTTTTTAATTCACCAGTGATCATTTTTTATCTCCCATCTATCGTTCATTATTCCAGGTATATTTCGTATACCTGCCGCCGCCGATTTTTAAAATTTTTTCTGCTGTCAGTAATTCTGCCAGTGTTCTCTGTATCGTTACCACACTGATATCCGGACATTTTTCTGCGATTTCCTTTTTTGTAATTGTTCCCAGAGTATTTTTTATAATCTCTTCTATTTGTTCCGGTTTTGATATATTCTGTGTCATCAGCAATTTTATTCTTGAAGAAAACTCTCTGTATGCTCCTACGATAACGCCAAGCATATATTTTACAAATGGTATATAATCATTCTTATTCTCATACCAGTTTTCAGAACTTTCCCTTAAACATTCATAGTATAATTCCTTTGAATTTTCTATCATTCTCTCGATACTGATATATTTTCCCACAATATAGCCGGATCTGTACAAAAGTAACAGTGTAAGTAAACGGCTCATTCTTCCATTGCCGTCATTAAACGGATGTATACATAGGAAATCCAGAATAAACATTGGAATCAAAAGAAGTGGATCTATTTTTCCTGTTGCCATTGCCTCTTCAAATGCTCTGCACAGTTCTTCTATTGCTTCCGGTGTTTCCCATGCCGGTACTGGTTTAAACCGTATTTTTTTTATTCCCTGAGAATCTTTTTCCTCAATGACATTATCTGCAGTTTTATATTTCCCTCCAATATTGTAGCTTTCAAATTTATACAAATCTCTGTGAAGCTGTAAAATAATCGCAGACTTTGGCGGGATATGGTCATGGCTTTCATGAATTGTATTCAATACATCTCTGTATCCGGCAATTTCCTGTTCATTTCTTGTCCTTGGCCTTGTTTTGTCTTTTACCAATTCCCGCAATCTGATGTCTGATGTATAAATACCTTCTATTTTGTTGGAACTTTCCGTACTTTGAATTTTAGCGATTTCAACTAATTGTGTAAGAGTATCTGCTTTGGCCTCAATAAAAAGAGTTTGTTCTCCTTTAAATTCATGTATCTGTGTCAGATAAGATACAATTTCAGGAGTCAACAGATTTTTCCACTTTTCCTGATAATCAAACCGTCTCATATATTTTCCATCACCTTCTTTGTCACTCTTTTTTCGATTTTATTTATTTCAAGTATATAAATCAATTTTATCATTGTCAACTTCAATTTAATCATTTTATCAAGATTGATCAAATTAAAATGTTAAAATTAAAAAGCCCGGCAATAAATGCTTCTGCACGGATCTTCAGCATTTACTGTCGGACTTTTATTCTTTTTATTCCTTTTTGAAATATATCACAATATCATATTGTAGAGCAAAAGATTATTCTGCGTGGTCTTTCAGGTACTCTGCACGTCCCTCTTCGTAGAGATTATTTCCCTCGCTGTCAATGATGACTACAAGCGGCATGTCTTCCACATAAAGCTTTCGGAGTGCTTCTGCTCCGAGGTCTTCGTATGCGATAAGCTCTGCTTTTTTGATGCATTTTGCAAGAAGTGCTCCTGCACCGCCGATGGCTCCGAAATATACGCCGTCATATTTTTTCATTGCATCTACGACTTCCGGAAGGCGGGCACCTTTTCCGATCATTCCTCTGGCGCCTACGGACATCATGGTCGGTGCATAGGCATCCATACGGCCGCTGGTTGTAGGGCCTGCGGAACCGATGACTTCGCCTGGTTTTGCAGGAGTCGGACCTACATAGTAAATGGTAGCGTCTGTAGGGTCAAAAGGAATCTTTTCTCCTTTTGCAAGGGCCTCGCACATTCTCTTATGACCTGCGTCACGGGATGTATAAATGGTTCCTGTCAGTAAAACCTGGTCGCCTGCATGGAGAGTTCTTGCCAGCTCTCTTGTCAGAGGCAGTGTGATCTTTCTTCTTTCCATATTAAAGCACCTCCGTTTTATGACGTGTCACATGGCAGTTGATGTTAACTGCACATGGCATACCTGCGATATGAGTAGGCATAGTCTCAATGTTCAGACCGATAGCTGTTGTCTTTCCGCCAAAGCCCTGGGGACCGATGCCAAGCTTGTTGATCTTCTCCAGCATCTCTTTCTCAAGATCTGCATAATAAGGATCCGGGTTCTCTGTATTCAGAGGACGCATCAGCGCTTTCTTTGCAAGAAGTGCACATTTGTCAAAAGTTCCTCCGATACCAACACCAACTACCATAGGCGGGCATGGGTTCGGACCTGCCGTTTCTACAACTTCAAGAATGAAATCCTTGATTCCCTGAAGGCCTGCAGATGGTTTGAACATACGGATCTGGCTCATGTTCTCGCTTCCGAAGCCCTTTGGTCCTACTGTTACTTTCACCTGATCTCCGGGAACGATCTCTGTATAGATCATAGCTGGTGTATTGTCACCTGTGTTTCCACGGCGTACCGGATCCTTGACAACGGATTTTCTCAGGTAACCTTTGTCGTATCCGCGGCGTACACCTTCATTGACGGCATCATTTAAATCTCCGCCTGTAAAGTGGACATCCTGGCCAATTTCAAGGAATACGCATGCCATTCCGGTATCCTGACAGATCGGAACATTCTCACTGTCCGCAATATCAAAATTCTCGATAATGTTATCAAGGACACCTTTTGCGATCTCGCCGTCCTCGCAGGCGCGGCAGGTTTTGATAGCATCCTTCACATCTTCCGGGAGATGTTCATTGGCTTCGATACAGAGTTTTTCGATGACTTCTGTAAGTCTGCTTACTTCGATTTCTCTCATAATAGACCCCTTTCGCTTATCTCATATGTTTTCTACTATAATAGCACATTTTCAGCGTTCGTGACGAGCATATTCAGGCAAAAGCATAGGAGATACTTCTCCTGTGTCGATTCCTGCGTTTTTCAATTCCTCTTCATATTTTTTGATATGATCCAGATTCATGGTGCCAAGCTCTACCTCTTTGCATTTGGCAGCTGCTTTTTTACCTGCATTTCGTCCGAATACAATTACATCAAGAAGAGAGTTGCCCATCAGTCGGTTTCTTCCGTGGATTCCGCCTGCTGCCTCTCCTGCAACCAGAAGGTTCGGGATTTCTTTTGTAAAGCCGTCTCCGTTGATCTCAAGTCCGCCGTTCTGATAATGAAGGGTCGGGTAGATCACGATCGGGACTTTTCTCATATCAATGCCGTAATTCATGTACATACGGAACATGGCAGGGATCCTCTTTTCGATAGTTCCCTCACCGCCCAGGATCTCGATCATCGGAGTATCCAGCCATACACCTTTTCGTCCACCTGGAACTTCCACGCCACGGCCTTCCTCACACTCACGGATAACACCGGAAGCATTTACGTCACGGGTTTCCAGCGGATGGATATAAGCTTCTCCGTTTGCGTTTACAAGCTGTGCACCAACGGAACGAACCTTCTCTGTTACCAGGGCACCAAGGATCTGTGACGGATAGATCGCACCTGTTGGATGATACTGGATAGAATCCTGATAAAGAAGGGAAGCGCCTGCTCTGTATCCAAGTACAAGTCCGTCAGCAGTTGCTCCGTAGTGGTTGGAGGTCGGGAATCCCTGGTAATGCATTCTTCCTGCACCACCGGTTGCAATTACAACTGTTTTTGCTCTTGCAACGGAATAATCTCCGGTTTCCATGTTAAGAAGGACTGCGCCGGAAACCTGTCCTTTTTCATCCTTCAGAAGTTCTACAGCGGAGGTAAATTCCACTACCGGGATCTTAAGATTTAAGACCTCATCACGGATAGTACGCATGATCTCTGATCCGGAATAATCCTTTGCAGCATGCATTCTCTTTCTGGAGGTACCGCCGCCATGTGTAGTGACCATGGTTCCGTCTTCTGCTTTATCAAACTCAACACCAAGGTCGTTGAGCCATTTGATCGCATCCGGTGCTTCCATTACCAGTCTTTTTACAAGCTCCGGTTTTGCGGCAAAATGTCCGCCTCCAAAGCAGTCCAGATAATGCTGTACCGGGGAATCATTTTCTTTATCTGCTGCCTGGATCCCTCCTTCTGCCATCATGGTGTTGGCATCACCGATACGGAGTTTTGTAACGATCATAACGTTGGCACCTGCGTTGTGAGCCTCGATGGCACAGGAAGAGCCTGCTCCGCCACCGCCGATGATCAGTACATCTACATCATAATCGATTTTTGTAAGATCGATTTTTTCGTTGAGCAGACGGCTTTCTGAATGGAGCATTTTTGTCAGTTCCAGTGGTGCTTTCTGTCCCTTGTTTGGTCCTACCTTGATCTCTGCAAATGCATCCGGGTTATAATCCGGATGGAATTTTTTGAGAAGAGCATCTTTCTCATCTGCACTCAGACGTCTTGGCTCTGTTGCCATACGCTCCGCTCTTGTAGCCTCTACCTTTTTGATGGATTCCATCATATTTTCTGGATATGGTGCATACATGTTTTACGCCCTCCTACTTCTCGATTTCTCTGCTGTTGTAAAGTTCCTGCATCTCTGTGATCGGCTTCTGCATGATCTTCTCGATCATATCATCAAATTTGCCCTCGTGGATCTCTTCCACACGTTTCTCCAGATGTTCACTTTTCGGTGCGATATATTTACCGGTGAGACGTCTTGCCAGAAGGCCTACCATCGGATGGGAAATTCCTGCCGGACATCTTACAGAACAGCAGCCGCAACTTACACAGTCAAAGGATTCCTCTGCACATTTCTCAAGCTCGCCTCTCTGTGCATATGCAATATACTGCATGACATTTAAGTCCTGTGTGCAGGCCTTTGTGCAGGCGTTACATCCGATGCAGCTGTAGATCTCCGGATAGAGTTCCATCATTACCTGCTGGTTCGGCTTAAGATCTTCTATATTATAAAGTCTCTTGTCTGTAGGGAAGAACGGGATGCTTGCCACATACATTCCCTCCTCCACCTGTGTCTGACAGGCGAGACAGGTTTTCAGTTCATTCTGTCCCTTGATCCTGTAGATGGTCGCGCAGGCGCCGCAGAATCCGTGTCTGCAGCCGCATCCTCTTTTTAATGTATAACCGGCATATTCCATAGCTGTCATAATGGTCAGATCACCGGGAACGCTGTATTTTTTACCAAAAAAATATACGTTTACCATATTATTTTCCATGTTGGTGTCCTTTCTTTTATCCAAATCGTACGCCATGTGGAACAGCCATCTCACACGTGCCCGTCGCAACGCTCCTAAAATTGGCAGCTTAGCGAGATGGTTCCCATGGCTGTGTACTGTACCCCGCAGTGCCAGGCTCGATTCTGCTTCGCTTCATCTCGCTTGAAGGCATTCGCCCTATACAGCCGCCGATAAAAACAGCTGCTTACATACAAGCATGACGCATCTGTTTTTATCAACGTCTGTGCACTGCTCATTGCTTATCAATACTCATTAGGTAATTCATCAACCTCATCACATCTAAATACCGGGCCGTCTTTGCAGACGTATTTGTCTCCGATGTTGCAGCGGCCGCATTTTCCGACACCGCATTTCATACGAAGCTCCAGTGTGGTATATACCTGATCTCTGGAGAAGCCCAGCTCTTCCAGTCCTGCCAGAACGAATTTGATCATGATCGGCGGGCCACAGACCAGAGCGGTCTTATTGGTATCAAAGCCAATCTCCTTCAGATAATTCGGAACAAATCCCACATGACCGTCCCAGCCTTCCTGCTCGCGGTCAATGGTAAGATATACATTTACACCTTCTGTTTTCATCCATACTTCCTGGATTTCCTTAAGCTGCACCAGATCATCTGCGGAACGGGAACCATAGAGAATATCTACTGTTCCGTAATCCTCACGGTTATCCAGCACATAATTGATCACGGAACGAAGAGGTGCCAGACCGATTCCACCTGCGATAAACAGGAGATTTTTTCCCTTTAATTTATCTTCCACCGGAAAATGATTTCCGTATGGTCCGCGGACTGCGATCTCATCTCCAACCTGAAGGCTATGAAGATAATCGGTAAGGGATCCGCATTTTTTGATACTGAATTCCTGATAATCTTTTACAGTCGGAGAAGAAGTAATGGAAAACATACCTTCACTGACGCCGGGTGCACAGACCATGGCACACTGTCCTGGCATATGCTCGAAAAGCTTTCCACCCTCCGGAGCTTCCACACGGAAGGTTTTTACATCCGGTGTCTCCTGGCGGATATCTGTGATCACGCCAACCTTGGGAATCAGCGTATCCAGTGTATAATTTTTATGACAGGTACATTCACTCATTCTTTTCACCTCCCTGTTTTTCAAAGGCCTTGATGACTTTTACGATATTTAAAGATTCCGGACATTTCTCCACGCAGCGGCCGCAGCCAACACAGGAGAACATACCGTCATTATTTAACGGATAATAAACAAGCTTATGCATAAATCTCTGACGGAATCTCTGCATCTGACTGGTACGGTTGTTTCCGTGAGCCATCATGGTAAAATCAGAGTACATGCAGGAATCCCAGCAGCGGTAACGGTGAACACCGTGCCCTGTGTCGTAATCCTTGATATCATAGCACTGACAGGTCGGACATACGAAGGTACAGGTTCCACAGGCAAGGCAAGGCTTGTACAGCGTCTCCCATACAGGAGAGTTGAAACGATCCATGTATTCTTCCTGCGCCCATCCTTCCAGTGAAAGATGTGTATATGGAAGAAGCTCGATGATATCACGGATTGCCTTCTTTTCCTCTTCTACCCTTGTCTCATCAGAATCTGCCAAAAACTCCTTCACAGTTTCTGTCAGGGCATTTCCCTTTTCTGTGAGAGGCTTCCAGAAAAGTTCTCCCTCGATGATCCAGGCTGCAACATCTGCTTCCGGATCTGCGGCATCAATGCCAAATACTTTACAGAAGCAGCTTTCCTCCGGTTCATGACAGGCAAGAGCTACGATGGTTCCGTGTTCTCTTCTTGCCTGATAAAAAGTATCCACCGGATCCCCAAGAAACACCTTGTCGAGAACCTTCACGCCCTGTACATCACAGGCTCTCATTCCGAATACGACAAAATTCTGGTCTTTCAGTGCCTGAGGCTCAATGCTGATATTTTTTCCGTCTTTTTTACAGGTATAGAGATTTTCACTCTGCGGAAAGAAAGCATCCTTCGGTGATTTCACGGTTTTCAGTGTTTCAAGGGAAACTTCTGCATCCTCGCTCCATACCTTGAAGTTTACCTGATCACTTACCTTTACCGGTAAATATAATTCCTGGTCTGCGGCAATTTTCCGGAATAATGCCGGCAGATTTTCTACTGCGATCTTATACATACATTATCCCCTTTCTGCCACGATTCCTGGCTCTACATCATCAAAGGTAAAGCTGGTAAGCGGACCCTTTGACTCCGCATCCTCGCCTGCCTGGTACTCACCGTAAAACTTATCAATATCCTTGATAAACTTACGGTTAAACAGATGAAGGGGAATTCCCTGCGGACAGACTCTGCTGCACTCGCCACAGTCCGTACATCTTCCGGCTACATGGAAGGCACGGATCACATGGAACATCTTTTCCTCAAAGGAATCCACATTTGCCTTCTGGGCGCTGTCGAACTTGTTGCTGTCAAAAACGCATTTGCGGCAGCTGCAGGCCGGACATACATTACGGCAGGCATTACAGCGGATACATTTACTCAGCTCGCTCTGCCAGAATGCAAATTTTTCTTCCGGACTCATTGCCTCGATCCGCTCAACTTCTGCGAAACGGTCAGCGTCCTTTGTCTCCTTTGACTCACCGATCAGTTCATCATAAATTTTATGCTCTTTTCCTTTACATACATGACAGCGTTCCAGCATGGCATCTTTGTATGCACAGGTTTTTTCTCCGTAAACAGTATCCACAGTCAATGTCTCTGCATCTCCGGTAATCTCTGCTCCGGAAATTCCCCGGATACCCTTGATTCCCATTTTGCGGATCTTTTCAATATCCAGCTTTCCTTTACAGCCAACACCTACGATATAGGCTTTTTCTCTATCTACACGATGCTCTTTCAAAAGCTGGTTAAAGCTATATGTATCGCAGGGCTTCAGACAGACCATGGTTTTTCCTTCCAGCTTGGAAGCTTCGATCATATATTTGCTTAAATTGGCACCGCAGAATCCATCATAGACAAAATCCTCCAGAGATTCCGGCGTTTCAAAATAGGCTGGTTCCGGATTAAAGGCAAGATCTCCGGCTTTCCACCCAAGAACCCGGACTACCGTGCCATCTGCAAGCAGTTCTTTTGCACGTTTTATCAGCTCCTGCATCTTATATCCTCCAATCTCACGTTTTTACCAAGTGAATGGATCTTCTCAACAAACTCATTCATAGTCTGTGAAAATTTCACGCCTTCTGCGGCAGATACCCATTCAACACGTGTTCTTCCGTTTTCTACCCCAATATAATCCAGCATTGAAAACAGAAGTGTCATACGTCTTCTTGCATAATAGTTTCCGGTACTGTAATGGCAGTCTCCCGGATGGCATCCGCACATGATCACACCATCGGCTCCTTTTTCAAAGGCACGGAGGATGAACATGGGATTGACACGGCAGGAACAAGGCACGCGGATGATCTTTACATCCGCCGGATAGCTTAAACGGCTGCTTCCGGCAAGGTCTGCTCCGGCGTAGCTGCACCAGTTACAGCAGAATGCCACGATCTTTGGTCTGAATTCTTCCTTTGTTTCTATCGACATATTGCATCCACCTCCGCGATAATCTGTCTGTTGGAGAAGCCCTGAAGGTCCATGGCTCCTGACGGGCAGGCTACTGTGCAAGCACCGCAGCCCTGGCAAAGTGCTGTATTGACAACCGCAACTCTTCTTGTCTCACGGATACCGTGATCGTTGACCTGTTTCTCCTCATAGGAAATCGCTCCGTAAGGACATACATTTGCACAGGTAGAGCATCCGTTACAGAGAAGCTCGTCGGATTTTGCCGTACATGGATTGGTTGTCAGCTTATCCTTTGCAAGAAGTCCTATGGCCTTTACAGCTGCAGCTCCTGCCTGGGCAACTGTCTCCGGGATATCCTTTGGTCCCTGGCATACACCGGAAAGGAAAATTCCTGCTGTCGGTGATTCTACCGGACGAAGCTTTGCATGAGCTTCTGTAAGGAAATTGTTAGTGTCAATACTTGCAGTAAGCATGGTAGCGATCTTACGTACATCCGGATTCGGCTCAATGGCTGTTGCAAGAACTACCATATCTGCTTTCTTGAAGATCTGCTTATTATCAAGAAGATCCGAGCCCTGAACAAGAAGTGTTCCATCCGGCTGCGGAATTACTTTTCCTACCTGACCTTTGATATAGTTTACGTTATACTGCTCAACTGCTCTTCTGTAAAACTCATCGAAGTTTTTACCAGGTGTACGGACATCAATATAAAATACCGTCACATTGGTATCCGGATATTTGTCACGGATCAGCATGGCATGCTTAGCTGTGTACATACAGCAGATCTTGGAACAGTATGGCTTCCCGCGATCATCGGAGCAACGGCTTCCAACACACTGGATAAACACGATCTCCTTCGGTGCTTTTCCATCGGAAAGACGCTCAAGATGTCCCTTTGTAGGTCCTGCAGCATTCATGATACGCTCCAGCTCCAGAGATGTGATCACATCCTTGCTCTGGCTGTATGCGTATTCATCATATTTGTCAAGCTTGATGGTATCAAATCCGGTTGCCACCACGATCGCTCCGTATTTCTGTGTTACGATCTCATCCTGCTGATCGTAATCAATGGCTCCCGCCTGACATACTTTGGAGCAGACACCACATTTTCCTGTCTTAAATTTCAGGCAATGCTCTCTGTCGATCACAGGAACATTTGGAATCGCCTGTGCAAACGGAGTATAAATAGCTGACCGGTTGTTCAGCCCTCTGTTGAACTCATTTGGAATTTTTTTGGAAGGACATTTTTCCTGGCAGACTCCACAGCCTGTACATTTGTCCATGTTGACACTTCGCGCTTTTTTGCGGATATCAACAGTAAAATCTCCTACAAAACCTGCAACTTTTTCTACTTCACTGTATGTATAGATATTGATCTTTTCGTGAGCTGCAGCCTCCACCATTTTTGGAGTAAGGATACATGCGGAACAATCCAGAGTAGGGAAGGTTTTGTCAAGCTGTGACATTCTTCCGCCGATACTTGGTGTTTTTTCCACAATATCAACTTCATAGCCTGCATCGGCAATATCAAGAGCCGTCTGAATTCCGGCGATACCGCCTCCGATGATCAGGGCTCTCTTTGTAACCCGGCTTTCCCCCGGCTGAAGAGGAGCATTTAAATTGACTTTTGCTACTGCTGCTCTTGCAAGGATCACGGCCTTTTCCGTAGCCTCCTGCATATCCTTGTGGATCCAGGAACAGTGCTCTCGGATATTTGCGATCTCCACCATATATGGATTCAGGCCGGCCTTTTCCGCTGCTTTACGGAAAGTTGCCTCATGCATACGCGGAGAACAGGAACAGACAACCACTCCTGTGAGATTTTTTTCACGGATGGCTTCCTGGATCCTGGACTGTCCTGCTTCGGAACACATATACTGATAATCTTCTGCATGGACAACTCCAGGCTCTTTTGCAATGATCTCCACAACTTTTTTCACGTCTACCGTAGCGGCAATATTACTTCCGCAATGACAGACAAATACACCGATTCTCTGCACTTTCTCACCTCCTGTATCTTCTGAACGCACTTACAAGCAGCTGCTGAGGAAGCTCCGGATCAAGAAGCTCCGGAATTTCATTTGGTGAAAGATAGTCGCCGCCTTTTTCCCGAACAACCAGCTGTCTTGCCCCGTCAATGATCTTTCCGGGTTTTACGTCTCTCGGACACCGCTCCACACAGGCAAAGCAGGAAAGACATTTCCACAAAGATGCTGAATTTACAAGTGCTTCGATATTTTCATTGATCACATAGGACACAAACTGATGAGGCTTGATATCCATCTCGTCAAAGGATGGGCAGGTAGCAGAGCATTTGCCACACTTCATACATTTCAGAGGATTGGTTCCGCTGATCTCCTTTATTTTTTCCGCAGCAGAATGGCTATCTCTCATTTTGCCACCTCCTCTTTGACGCCAAGGGCTTCTGCCAGAAGCTCTGTAAAATAGTAAACCGGCATTTTATTTCCGGAATTTTTATTCAGATTGTATTTGCAGAGCGGACAGGCAGTGATCAGCATATCTGCGCCAAAGCCTGCTGCGCTTTCTTCAATCTTTTCACACATATTCTGTGACATTTCTTTTTCTTTCAGGGATATATATCCTCCACAGCATTCATTTCTATAAGGATAGATCACAGGCTCGGCGCCAAGGGCACGGATAAAATCTTCCATGATCCTTGGATTTTCCGGATCATCAAATGCCATGATCTTTCCAGGTCTCAGAAGCAGACATCCGTAATAGGCTCCGATCTTCTTTCCGGTAAGAGGATTTACTACTTTTTCTTTCAGTTTATCAAAACCGACTCTGTCCCGAAGAACCTCCAGATAATGGAGAACGGTTGTCTCTCCTTCATAGGGAGCCTCCAGCTGCATATAATTGTTAGCTCTGGTCCGGATATCTTCCACGTTTTTCATATCATCATTGACACGCTTGATCACATGATGACAGGCAGAACAGATCGTCACCAGATCCTGGCCTTTTTCTTTTGCCTGGTTCAGCGCACGGACGGAAGAAAGCTTTGTGGCGATCTCATCTGTGCCAAGCGGATAAACACCACCACAGCACTGCCAGTCCTCGATTTCCTCAAGCTCAAACCCAAGGGCTGTGGCACTGGCTCTGGCATACTCATCCAGATCTCTGGCCTTTGTTCTCAGGGTGCAACCCGGATAATAACTGTACTTCATACCTTTCATTATCCTTTCTTAGTCTAAAATCTGACGTTTATAGTAGATATTCTTGTTCATATATTGTCTTTTTTTTAACAATACATAAATAAAAAAATGAAACCCCAACTAACACTTATTTGAGTTTTTTTATCAATTTGCACCCAAATAAAAGAGAAAAACACTCTTCCTCCGCAATCAAGAAGTGTATTAGCTCGATTTCCGGAATCATCATATCACGTTATTTCTGTTTCGACAAGACTTTTTCGATATTTTTTGTGTTTTTTTTAACGTACTTTTGAAAAATCTTATCATTTACTATCCTGCTTCCATGATAATTTTCATTTTCAGGCATAAAAAAAACTCCGGATCTCTCCGAAGCTTTTTTGCTCATATCAGTAAATAATGATCGGATAACCTGCATCAATGGTGTTATAGATCAGTGCTGCCTGATCCTTAGGCAAATTGATGCAGCCGTGGCTTCCGTTGGTTTTATAACGGCTCCCGCCAAAGGATGACTGCCAGGACGCATCATGAAGTCCCTGTCCGTAGACAAAAGGCATCCAGTAATTAACCTTTACATCGTAACCATATTCATTGCTGGTAAGGTTAAAGGGACTCGCCTTGTAGGCGATCGGCCATGCACCACGATATGTTTCACGCCCCTTCACTGGCTTACCGCTGACAATATCTGTTTCCGTCACAAGGCTTCCGTCCTTATACAGCCACAAATGCTGTGCATCCAGACTGACTTCTATGTAACTGCCTGCCAGATCGTCTGTTCCGTTTCTCTGATATCCTTTTTTGCTGTAAACAGGCTCTCTCGTTACAGCAGTACCGCTTTTCAGGTCTTCCAGAAGCTGAGCATATTCTCCGTCCTGATCGATCCGGTAGCCGTACTCATTTCCCTCAATGGTCACATCAGTTCCCGCAGATGTATGAAAGGTGCGGGGAACATAAATGGTATTATATTTGTTGGCAAGCTCACTGATGTAGGCTTTAATGGCTTCTTCATCCAAAGTCAACGTCTCCCCTTCAGCCTTCAGCCAGGATGTGATCGTATCGGAATCCAGAACAGCCGTTTCACTTCCGAATGTATAAGTTACTGTACTGCTGCGGTATTTCTTCAGCTGGCTGTTCAGGTCTGTAACCTTATTTTTCATATCCTCTGTTGCAGTGACAGCCGGACTTACATACACATGCTTGTTGATCGGTACTGTAATGATATCTCCAAGAAGAGCCGTATCAAATGCTGCGTTCAGATTTATATCCACAGTAGTCTCCAGCTTATCCGGATCGATCTCCGTCCCCTGTACCTGCTTCACAAGGGTGAATTCTTTTTTCTCCTTATCGTACTGAATAGCTGCATCAACAGAAGCTTTTCTTTCTTCCGTACCGAAATTTGAAAGATCAAGAGCCTGCTTTTCCTGCTCCTCATCTTCCTCGATCTGACATTCTGGTTCTATATTTTCTTCCTTTGGAAAAAGCTTCCTGCTCTCTTCCCGCTGTTTCTGAATTTCTGTAAGCTTACTCAGAAGGGCTTCTTCATTGAGACTGTAGCCCAGCTCTTTCAAAGTAGTACTGTAAACTTCCTGATCGTTTTCCTGAAAGGATACCGGACGATCTGCAAATTCCGCAGCGATCTTTTCTTCTGCCTGCTTTGCATCCAGTCCGGAGACATCCACTCCCCATATGGAAATCTTCCGTCCCAGCGTATTATGATCTGCCAAGTATGTATAGACAAATAACCCTGCCACTGCAAGAATCGCTGCGGCAATGCAGATCTCAAGTATGATCTTCAGTGTCTTTTTACTGATGATTAATCTTTTCTCCATCCCCTTATCCCTCGAGTCTTATGTAGTATATGTTGTGTCGTCACACTAGTGTTATTGTAATACAATAAATCCCATTTTCTGTAAAAATAACTTATCCAGGACCCTTCTGATCCGGTAAAAAAAGACAGACTGACGCCTCTGCGAAAATCTGTCTTTTTCATACGTTTCTTTATCTGTTTCTGACAGCAGTATTTCTCTCGGGATCTTCTGCTTCTTATTCCGGCATTACGATCTTGCCTGCAACGGCACAGGCTGCTGCTGTTTTCGGAGATGCCAGATAGATCTGAACCTTAGAAGTTCCCATACGTCCCAGGAAGTTACGATTGTTGGTTGCCACAACCTTCTCACCGTCTGTCAGGATTCCGCCGGTTCTTCCGCAGCAAAGTCCGCAGCCCGGATGCGTAATGATAGCTCCTGCTTCCGCAAGAGTATCCAGAATGCCAAGCTCAATAGCCTGACGGTAAATTTTGCGGCTGGCAGGAGTCACGATCAGCTTTACAAAGTCTGCAACCTTTTTGCCCTTCAGCACCTCTGCTACCGCCATAAGATCCTCCAGACGTCCGTTGGTACAGGAACCGATGAATACCTGGTCGATGGTCTCGCCCTGAAGCTCACTGACATCACGAATCTTGTCCACCTGAGACGGACATGCCATTACCGGCACAAAATCCTCTGCCTTATAAGTTATGGTCTTCATGTAGACAGCATCCGCATCTCCCACAAGACTCTTCTGATAATCATCAAGCTCTACGTTGCAGTAAGCAGCTGTCTTCTCATCCGGCGTGAAAAGTGCACATTTCGCACCGGCCTCAATTGCCATATTCGCCATAGTCATACGGCTTGCCACAGACATATTTTCAATGGTGCTTCCGGAAAATTCCAGGGCACGGTAAGTAGCTCCATCTGCACGAAGGTCACCGATCAGGCGGAGGATGATATCCTTGGACATGACATTCTCCGGAAGTTCTCCGTCGATCACAACTTTTATGGTTTCCGGAACCTTGATCCACATGGTTCCTGTTCCCAGGATGCTGGCCATCTCTGTGTAACCGATACCAGAAGAAAACGCACCGACACATCCATAAGTCGTTGTATGGCTGTCTGTACCAAATACAATATTGCCAGGTTTAACATAACCTGCCTCAGTCATAAGCTGATGACAGATACCGTCACTTCTGTATACATTTTTCATGCCGTATTTAGCTGCAAAAGCATCTCCCACATGGAAATGTCTGGTATCATCCTGCTGACTTGCCGGTACAAGATGGTCATAGATCAGAACAACCTTGTCCGGATCCCACAGCTTCTGAAAGCCCATCTCCTCAAATTTTTCCGCTACAAACGGAATAAAGATATCATGGATCATCACTCGGTCCACATTGACCGTCACGATATCGCCAGGCTTTACTGCCTTGCCTGTATTATGTCTGATAATTTTTTCAATGATCGTCTCGCCCATTATTTCTCTCCTCTCCGTTTTTTAGTCCAGGCCGTTCAGCTTGCGCATGGCCTTTACCAGTCCGCCAGCCTGGATGATATCCATCAGATTCTCCGGAAGAGAAGCGATCGGGTACTGTTTTCCATTGTGCTCTACATGCTCATTCATTACTACCGTAACCTGATCTCCTTCTTTTACATTGTCATGAAGATCCGGCTGCTCAATAAGAAGAAGGCCGTTGTTAATGGAGTTGCGGAAAAAGATCCGGGCAAAGGATTTCGCAATGACACACTGCACGCCCAGTGCCTTGATGATCTCTGGTGCCTGCTCTCTGGAGGAACCGCAGCCGAAGTTCTTTCCTGCTACAATAATGTCTCCCTTTTGAATCTGTCCGGCCAACTCCGGACGAAGGGGGCTGAATCCGTACTGTTTCATATCGTCAATGGTTTTCAGTGCAAGGTACTCCGTCGGGATAATGATATCCGTATCAATATCATCACCAAGTACCCACACTTTTCCTGTAAATGCTTCCATATGTATATCTCCTGTTTATTCCGTTCCGTATCATCAGGCAAATGTTTTTTGTCTGCCCTGTTATAAGAACCCACGCCGAAACGGATTATCCTCTGATAATTTCTGAATATATTGTTTAAATCTTTTCTGAAACTCTTATACTCTGTCAGCAGTTGCGATCTCGCCTGCAACGGCAGATGCAGTAACAGTCGCCGCAGATCCCAGGTAAACCTTGGAGCTAGGATGTCCTGCACGTCCCTTGAAATTACGGGTTCCTGTGCTAATCAGGACCTCATTCTCGCCGATAACACCCTGGCAGCTTCCCCAGCATACACTGCAATTCGGGTTCATAACAATAGCTCCTGCTTCCATGAAGATATCGATAAGCCCCTCCTTTAATGCCTGACGATAGATGGTCTGGCTTGCAGGAACAACCAGGAAACGAACTCCCTCTGCAACTTTTTTGCCTTTGATCACCTCTGCGCCTACACGGAGGTCTTCAATACGGCCATTATTGCAGGAGCCAAGAAACGCTTCGTTAATCTTGATGCCGCAGGTTTCCTCAGCCGGAACCACATTGTCAACAAAGTCTGGTTTCGCTACAACCGGACGTACTTTTGAAAGATCAAAGGTGTACTCTCTTGCGTAAACGGCATCCGGATCGCTGTGATATACCGCTTTTGGCTCACGTCCATGCTCTTTCAGATATTTCAGAGCTTTATCATCAGCCTCAAAGATTCCTGTCTTCGCACCAGCCTCAACAGCCATGTTGCAAAGCGCCATACGGTCGCTGATGCTTAATGTTCTGGCTCCCTCACCTGTAAACTCCATTGCCTGATAGTTGCAGCCGTTTGCCCCGATCTCACCGATAATGGTAAGGATCAGGTCTCTTGCGTAAACACCCTCAGGAAGCTTCCCTGTCAGGTTAAATTTTACGGTTTCCGGAACCATGACCCAAGAAGTTCCGGTTACCATTCCGTAAAGGAAATCTGTGCATCCTACACCGGTACCGAAAGCACCAAGTGCTCCGTAGGAACAGGTATGGCTGTCAGCACCGAAGATCAGCTGTCCCGGACGGACATAATTCTCGATCATGATCTGGTGGCAGACACCCTTTCCCTCCCAGAAATCAATATTATTATCTCTTGCAAAATCTCTCATCTTTTTCTGGGATGCCGCTGTTTTCGGGCTGTCAGACGGTACGTTATGGTCTACGATAAATACCAGCTTCTTTGTGTCTGCAATATGAGGATTTTTTAATTTATTATTGTACATATCAACAGTCAGATGTGTGGTTCCGTCATTACTCATCAGATGATCCAGTGAAACTGTATAGATATCTCCGGGTTTTACATTGTCCACTCCAGCCGCTGCCGCGATGATTTTTTCTGCGATCGTCATTCCCATCTCTTATTCCTCCTCACGGTTCAGAGAAGCGATAAGGCCGCCCTGATTCAGTATATTCTGCATGTATTCCGGCAGTTTTGTGCAGGAATAAGACTTACCATTGGCAACAGCAGTTCCCTCGGACATATGAAGTTCCATGGTATCTCCTGTCTTCACGGCATCCGGGAGATCCTTACAGACAATTGCCGGAAGTCCGATATTAATGGCATTGCGGAAAAAAATACGGGCAAAAGATTTCGCAATAACTGCCTTTACTCCAAGTGCTTTAAGAACACCCGGTGCCTGCTCTCTAGAGGATCCGCATCCGAAGTTCTCTCCCCCAACTACAAAATCTCCCGGTTTAACCTTTTTGGAAAAATCCGGATCCAGTGATTCAAATGTGTGACTCTTCATTTCATCCAGATTCGGCAGAAGCAGATACTGGGATGCAATGATCTGATCGGTATCAAGGTCATTATGAAATTTAAAAATTGTTCCCTTATCCATAAAACAAGTTCCTTTCTGATCGTTATCCATTTCAGGGCAGTCATTCCTCTGCTGCCCTATTCGTCCTATATTCTAACACAAAACATCATATAATTAAAATGTATATTTTTGATACTTAATATAATCTCAGGTTATAAACTTAATTTTCAGACTGTAAGCATTGTCTGCTGTCCAGGAGCAAACGCCGAACCAGCTTATTTTATTTTCCCTATAAATGCAGAAAAGCGGAACTATGTCCGCTTTTTCTGATATTCTACTCATTATTTTTATTATGCATTTTCTCCCAAAAGCTGCCTGTGTACCTTCCGTCTTACAAACCAGAAACAGATCACCTGCATAACGATCGTAAAAATCCAGGATGCCGGGTAGGAAATAAACAGTACCTTCAATGATCTGTGTGCCGGGAAAATTCCGAATATCCATACGATCCGGAGCCCGACGGTTCCAATGATCGACAGGATCATGGGGACACCGGAGCGGCCCATTCCGCGCAGTGCTCCCGGAAACAGATCCATCTGGCCGCAGAGGAAATAGGTGACTGTGGTATAGGCAAGAATCTCCATTCCGCATTGGATAACCTTAGGGTCTTCCGTATAGATCTTCAGGAGCTGCGGACCGAAAAAGTATGCACCACAGCCCATGGCAAAGGATACGGCAAAGGACAGGATCATACAGTCAACAAGCACCCGATCCATACGTTTCGGTTTTCGCACACCATAATTCTGACTGGTAAAGCTCATGCAGGCCTGGGTAACTGAATTTACAGACACATATAGAAATCCGAAGATATTGTTTGCTGCCGTATATCCTGCCATTGCAATGGATCCAAAAGAGTTTACGGAGGACTGGAGCAGCACATTGGAAAAATTGATCACCGTACTCTGGATCCCTGCTGGAAGTCCTACCCGAAAGATCTGTTTCAGATATTCCATATTTATGGACAGACTCGAAAAACGCAGCTGATAGCTTCCCTCTGTCTGATATAGGCATCGGAGAACAAAGATACAGGAGATCAGCTGAGAAATCACGGTTCCGATTCCGACACCTGCCACACTTAAATGACAAACGATCACAAAAAACAGGTTCAGAAGCGCATTTGCACAACCGGAAATGATCAAAAAAACCAACGGTCGCTTGGTATCTCCCACTGCACGCAGAATTGCTGCGCCATAATTATACAGCATAAAAAACGGCATTCCTAGAAAATAGATACGCATATAAAGAGTAGAAAGATCGATCACATCCTCCGGCGTATCCATCAGCTCCAGGCAGATTCTGGCAAAGATCACTCCCAGAAACGCCATGATGATCCCGCTGATCAAAGCCAGCAGGATCGATGTATGTACTGTTTCTGACATTTCTCCATCTTTACCGGCAGCATAAAATCTGGCTGCCAGCACATTGGCACCAAGAGAGATTCCGATAAAAAGGTTGGTAAACACATTGATCAGTGCGGTAGTGGAGCCTACTGCCGCCAGTGCCTCACTTCCGCTGAAACGTCCCACTACCACGATATCTACTGCATTGAACATCAGCTGCAGGATACCGGACAGCATCAGCGGCAGTGAAAACGAAATCAACTTGTCCATGATCGACCCATTACACATATCGATCTCATACTTGTTTTTTTTCACGATTTCATCCCCCATGTTCATACTTACATAAGAATATTATAGCACCTTTCGTCGGAAAGCTACAATGAAATATTTTTATGGAGAATATGCAGCGGCTGCATAAAATACGCAGCCGCACAGTAACATGTGTTTATCATTTCACTATCTTTCCAAGAGTCCTGCATCACGAAGGTTTGCAAGAAGTGCATTAAAATCCTCCACGATATCATCTACTGTTGTTGCATTTCCAACAGCAGCTGCCGGGGTTACTGTTCCAGCAGGGCCGGTGGCTCCTGTTGGACCTGTGGCTCCGATTGCACCTGCCGGACCTGTTGCTCCCGCTATTCCCGCTGGACCGGTAGCTCCTGTTGCTCCCGTCGGACCGATAGCTCCCACTGGACCCGTTGCTCCCGTCGGACCTGTTGCACCTGCCGGACCGATGACTCCCGCCGGACCAGTAGCTCCTGTTGCTCCCGTCGGACCTGTTGCTCCCGTCGGACCTGTTGCTCCCGCCGGACCGGTAGCTCCTGTTGCTCCCGTCGGACCTGTGGCTCCCGCTGGGCCCATTACTCCTGCCGGACCTGTTGCACCTGCCGGACCAGTGGCTCCCGTATATCCCTGTATTCCCGGTTCTCCCTGCGGTCCCTGAGGGCCCATAGGACCCGGAACTCCCGGACAGCCTCTTGGACCGGTTGGTCCTGTAGGTCCCACAGGGCCCGGGCAGCCTCTTGTTCCACACCTGTCACATCCACAGGAACTATGATTTCCATAACAAGACATACAGGACAAATCCTCATGACTGTCCTGCTGCATTTCCATTTCCTTACATTTTCGATGCCTGAACAGCATTCTTCGATCACCTCATAGGAAAATAACTTTCCCTACAGTATATGACAACAGCTTTTGCCTGTGCATAGGATCCCCGCAAGCCTGTACTCTGCCAGGAAAATATAATAAAGATATCTTTCCTTTTATGCCAGACCATATTTTTCCCGGAAATATTTCTGGTCATATAATACTCCCGGATCTTCCGGCTTCTGTTCCATCGCTTTCTTATGAAAAAAGAATGCCTGCTCCGGACATCCCATCTTATCATAACAAACGCAAAGCTGCATATATGGCACAAATCCATGACACTCAGCCATAAAAAATCCACCTTTTTTCTTATCTGACGGCACAGTAAGCGCCTGCCCATACCAGTAGGCAGCCTGTCTGGGCAGCTCTCTTTCCAAAAAAATCTCTCCGACCTCACAGCAGATTTCCGCCCTCGGCACATCCATAGTCAGACTGTACAGAAAAGCTTCCAGTGCGGACTTTCTCTCTCCCATTTTCCGGTAGCACTGTCCAAGTACCAAACAGGCATCAATCTTATTTTCCAGCCATCCGGACGGATTTTTCAGGAATTCCACCAGCACAGCCTCTGTCTCAGGATACCGCTGATGATAATACAGTTCTCTCCCATAATAAAGCTGATGTCTAGGTTCCAGCGTTTCTCCTCCTGCCAGCATTTTTTCATAAATGCGAAGATTACGGTCCGGATCACTTTTTCCACATTTCCGATGCTGGATCACCACATCTGAATAGATGATATTTCCCTCCGGAATCACAGTTTCATGAACTGCCCCATTCCATCTGAAATTTCTGGATGTTTTCATTATCCTCTCCCGAAAATAAGAAAATGTTGTTCTCCCACTCTGGTCAAAGCCTGCCGCATATTCCATCATTACAACATCTGTTCCAGGATCCAGAGTTTCTTTAAGACTCTTCAGTCTTTCCAGATTTTCTTCATCCAGGACATCATCCGCATCCAGCCACATCCAATAATCGGTGCTGACTTTTTCCAGAAGGAAATTACGCGGAGCAGAAAAATCGTCACACCAGGGAAAATCAAACACCTGCGACGTATACTGCTCCGCGATCTCTTTTGTTCTGTCTGAAGAACCGGTATCTGCGATCAGAATCGCATCCATCACCTGAGAAACCGGCTTTAAAATCCTCTCAAGAACTGCTTCTTCATTTTTTACGATCATACATAGACTGAGGGAAATCATATTTCAGGATCCTTCGGATTTTTATAATATTTATGCCGTTCCCATCAGTCCTATGCCTTCTGTCAGTGTACAGCTTCTGTTTTCAGATAAAGCTGAACTCATCCTCGTATCACCAACTGTGGTATTTCCTCTATATGCTCTGCAAGATGATCTGCTCCGTTCAGCTCCCCTTTCTCACCATATCCATACAGACATCCTATAAATGGGCTTTTGCAAGCTCTGGCACATTCCAGATCCTGCCTCCTGTCTCCGACCACCAGATAAGGGCCTGTATATTCCCGGATAATTTCCTGCACAATTTCTGTCTTTGGACGGAATCCATACGATTCACAGTCATAAAAATGATCGAACCATCGTTCCATCCCAAATTCCTTCCAGTGCGCCTCACGATATGAAGCCTTACAGTTACTTAAGATCACAAGATGATATCCCCGGTTCTTCAAAGCTGTAAGCATCTCCTCTGCTCCCGGATACCACACTGCCTTATGCTTCCTGATCTGTCTGACCATCAGTTCTCCTACCATCCTGCTTGCCTGCTCTTTATAGCTCTGATCCAGCTCCGGCAAAAATGTATTCCACATCTCCTTACTGTTAAATCCCAGCCAGCCGGCAATTTCCGCCGAGCCTATCTCCCGTTCTTCTGCAGCCTTCTGTTCTGTCAGCCACTGATAGGTTTCACGAAATGCCGGTTCATAGATTCC
>ENA-OUQP01000035-OUQP01000035.1-human-gut-metagenome-genome-assembly--contig:-NODE-35-length-144218-cov-9.311973_pt1 | contig 144218 bp, 142 predicted proteins | sample MGYA00237951_ERZ548836 | MGnify/ENA primary metagenome ERZ548836 (study PRJEB26490, sample SAMN05194702) | human gut metagenome | biome: terrestrial biome; feature: human-associated habitat...
TAGCGCACTTCCCTGACACGGAAGGGGTCACAAGTTCGAATCTTGTATCGCCCACGCGAAGCGGGTAACGAAGCCGGGAAACCGGTGGAATTATCCCACGGGTGATTGGCGCAGCGGCTAGCGCACTTCCTTCACACGGAAGGGGTCATAGGTTCGATTCCTATATCACCCACCATCGGGCGGCACGTCGTGCCGCTTTTTTTGTTGGTTTCGTTGGGTTTCCGCCGTTTCGTGCGGCATGTCGGAAACGGGTGGCGCGTGGTGTTGGGTTTGGGCGCCATATCGATTCATGGCGCCTATACTTCCAGGCAACGCAACATCAATCAAAAAGTCGAGCAGGATCTCAGAGGTAAGCTGGGACTGCCGGCCACAGGCGAAATCTATTACGTGCAGGATCGTCCGTTGTATCAGGAGTACGAGAATCTCGTTCTGACCACCTACGACAAATGGTTCGGATACCATCCATGATGGAACGATTTTCGACAAGGCCAACGTTCCTGCAACAGAGGAGGGCGGTGATTATGTTCACCAGTATATGGTGATTTTGACTGACTACAAAGAATCGGTTGATATTGGATGGTATCAAATGTCTTCCAGCACCGATGAACCTGATGATCTCGTTCAGGCAGGCATCGACGAATTCCAGAATTATGAGAACCAGTTCCTGAAGGATGAGGATCTTGTACGGCCTATTTTGATGCTGTTGTAAGGCATGAGTTGTCTCACAGGGAAATCTGGGCGCGCTGCGGAACCGCGGGTCCGCCTGTCGCGGGCAACTTGATTGGAGCTGCAACCAACTCCTATGCAGTGAAATACATGGGTGCGGATAAATCCCAGATCGAGTCCACGCAGGGAGAAGACTATAAGATGACGCAGCAGAGCGACGCGGTGGCCGAGGCCATTCACTCCGGCGATGCTCCTAATTCAAGAAGAGCCGTCTGCAACAAGGCATTGCGGGAAATGATCGACGAGCAGCGCTGAAATCAATCCCCGCGAATATAACTTCGAATATAGTTTTAAATCCGGAATACACACTATCCGGGCTTTTTCCGTGTTCTTTCAAGGTGTACGGCTACAATGGCAGCTTGTGAGTGACGAAGCATTGAATCTCAATCAGCCGGTCAAAGACATGGGGCCGAACGAGTTGAAGGCTTATGCCAGGCTCGGCAAACAGCAGCATGACGAGGCGAATCGTGAGCTGGAACGCCGTTGGCGCAGCTATGATGACATGTTGCCAAACGACCAGTTCGTGTCAATTATCGACAAGACTGAGGGATAAGACCCACTTTACGGTGTATGATTCGTGACCATGCCGGTCTCAATACCGGCTATTTGCAAGGGTAATGACTAGAATGGCGACTATGACTGATCCGATTCCAAGCGCAGGTGAAACGACCATCATTGGCCTTCCTGCAATAACCGTACCGGTGACTTCCACCGGAGACCGTCCTCTGACGAAAGAGGACCTTGAAACCATCATGCGTCTTGCCGATGGCACGGCATTGCTGATCTCGACTAGGGGAGCGGTGTCGGGGTCGCGGTATCTTCTTGACGAGGATGAGATTACCGTCGGCCGTGATCCAAGAGCGGACATTCTTTTGGATGATTCCACGGTTTCCCGCGCCCATGCGGTGTTCCGCAGGTCTGACGGCAGGTATTCCGTTATTGATGCGGGCAGCTTGAACGGCACCTATGTGAACCGCCAGCGTGTTGATCAGCAGGAGCTCAAGAATGGCGATGAGATTATTCTTGGCAAGTTCCGTCTGGTTTATTTCGACAATAAAGCCGTCATTGCCGGTTGATCCACGTTATGCGGGATAGACTGTGTACAACAGCTTCGCGCCCATGAGCTTCGCACGAATGCTCATGGGCGTTATTGTAGATGTCGTAGGAGAGCGTGATGAACGAAGCAGAGCCAACAACGCGGTTGCGTCTGCATGTGTCGACTGCGGTGCAGGGGGAGTTATTCCCCGCGACCGGCACTCAGCCGGTGACGCGCGGCTACAAAGGTACGGTGGCTTCAAAAGTAGCAGGCATCACTTATCGTCAACTTGACTATTGGGCTCGCAGACAAATCGTGGAACCTTCCATCACGCCGTCGCATGGATCCGGTTCGCGCAGGCTGTACTCGTTCAAGGACGTGGTGATCCTTGCTGTGTCGAAAAGACTGCTTGACGCGGGCATCAATCTGCAAAATGTGACGACTGCCATCAGTTTTCTGACGCAGCGTACCGCGGAACAACTTGAGAATATCACGATTATGTGCGACGGTCAGCAAGTGCACGAATGTACGGATAGTGAGCAAATGGTGGCGTTGTTGCAAAGCGGTCGGGCGGTATTCGGCGTATCGGTGGGATCTTTATGGAAGCAGATCAGAGAGACTCTTGCCCACGAGGAATACGTCGATCTGACCACCATGCCTTCCATGATGGGTGGAAACCGACCTGTTGACGATATCACTGCAATGCGCATGAGAAAGAACTTCGAGGCGCAACATCAGACACGCGCCGCCGCGTCACTGTAACATACCAGAATGCATGCCGTATGGTTGATGCGGACTAAGACGGATGTACGAGTCGTTGATATGGGATAGATATGTACAGACAGACATACAACAGGGGAGCAATACATGTTTGATATTCTGCCGGCATTGCTGTGGATTGTCGCAGCGGTCATATCGTTGAACATTTGTTCGATTACTGCAATTCGAGGAAATATCTTCTCAAAAACCAAGAGTGACGTATATCCGGTACGCTGGTCAATTGTCGGATTGCATTTCACATCGCTGATCATCGGAGCTCTGCCGTATCCGATATATACGATGTTCAAACCCAGCTTTTCCTTGAAATTTCAGCATTTCTACGAACAGGTTGGTTGGCCGTCGGCAGCACTGATGGTTATGCTCATCGCCATGGAACTGGTGTTTATGTATCTGCAGGCCCGAAACGGCATGAAAAGCGAAATGGAAAGAAAACTCAGCCAAGCCATTAAGGACTAGCCAAAAAGACATCCATCGAAGCGAAAACGCAGCCGTGTGGAAAAACGTCCAGCGAAGCGAGGACGCACCATCCATCATGCCGGTGGGTTATGTCGAGCAAAGTCCCGAAAGGGACGTGCTGGCATAACCCACCGATGTTATGTACAGAAAAGAGCGTCAGTCGGAAACTGCTGTAGCTTTTCTGACATAACTGTTTTTATCGGTTTTTCTGAGGTTCCGATCACACGCAAGGCCTCAAGCATGTCCCAATAATTCATATGCAAGACCTTACGTCCATCATCATGCTGCTTGACTTTGCCGATCTTGGTTTGCGTTGAAGTCAGCTCGGCGCTCATGCGGCTGATGACATCTTCGCCAGGCAATGCAACAGACTTGCGAGTTGTGACGTACTTGGAATACTTATCAATCGAACTTTTGTTCAGATGCACGACCTTGAAGATCTGATTTTTCGGCAACGGACGGCCGATCCCATCAATAAAAGGCGATGCAAGACCGGAAGCCGTAGCTTCCTTGTGTTTTCTGTTCATGCGTTCGACTGTATTGATCCATAATTGCGCGAAACGAGCGCCGAACCGTTCGCACTCAATTTCAGACAATTCATGATCGAAAAAATAGAAGACGTGCAAATGAGGATGCCAGCCGTTGACGTTGCTCACCGTTGCTTCCTGAGCACGGACGAAACCGAACTCGCCGTATTCGTCCAGCAGTTTGACGAAACTGCGCTGTTTGTTGAGGTTGCGCCACACAAGCAGGAGCTTGCGACGCAAATCGCCGAGATCATCCTTAAGATCATGGCGCAACGTTAGCGTGCCGAAGACGACACCATAGCCGTTTTTCTTTGCGCTTTCGAGCGCTTGGCGAATCTCGTTGGAACGTTCGGCCATGATTTTCGCATTGCAGACGGGGCAGCAATTGACGTTGCCGCAGGCCATCAAACCACTGAAACGTGCCTTATGTTTCACGTCATAGTACAGGCCAACGCCGGTCTGTTTGCTGACCGGACGGCCGCAGGAAGCGCAGCGCGTGCCACGTAGGATTCGACGGTTGACCTCACGCGACTTCCAACGATGCGAACGGAAGCGCTGTAATTGCTGAGCCTTCGTGACGGCATTATTGCGCTTGTTGCGCAGTGGGGAAGTGGCGGCACTTCCCGTCATGCTATCAAGGGCGGCTCCGCCGCCTTTTTCGCTTTGTGTTATAGTATCGGTTGAGACCATTTAAACCTCACAGCATTTTGGTTTCGCGTCCTGGATTGATTGCAGTCAATCCAGGACAATTTTTTCGCTATTGAACATCATAACAACATTTAGACGCACCGGCACACCGCACGAAGCGCACATAGCGACGGGCGCACCGTCAGTACGACGGAAAGCCGGAACGTTAAGGATATGGCGGGCGTTGCCGTTCCTAGCGCAACAGCTGGGGCAGTCCCAACACCAGTAGCCGTCATCAGTACGGAAAAGCCGGACGTCGAAGAAACGATCCTCCAACGGGAGTTTGTCGCTAAGGAAGTCCAGGCATGAAGAAGCGATGTCCGACAGCTCCCAGAAATTCACGCATGTGGCAACGTTATAGGAATCGTCATCACCGCTGATATGAAGAGCGTAAACCGGAAGCTGTTCCATGAGCTTGTTGAGTTTGAAGGCCTGCACCGACATTTTCCCTCCTGATCTTTCCTTAAACAGTAGGGGTGAAAACGGTTGAAAGCAATGAAAGAAAAGAGCATTATTCATCATTGTTTTCAGTAAATTTTCAATGTTTGTAGTCCTTGCATGAGCATTCGGGCACGCGGCGCCGACCGCCGCAGACCGCGCAACGGCCGGACATGAGCACCGTTCCAATGGTGCTCACGGTCTCCATCGTGTCGTAGCAATTCGGCGCGAGATGCCGTGTGAGCAGAAAGAGACTGGATTGCAATGATTTGAGTTTGTTCGCGGGAGCCTGCAAGCTACTGAAATCGGTGTAGTCCATGGCGTTATACGATCGGAACAGAAACAATCGGTTGGAACGCCATTGCGAGGAATCGTCCTTGACCGAAAACCAGCTGCGACAAATCGTGATGATCTTCGTTGTCTCCCGAAGCACCTTGTCCGCACGCGCCCAACTTGGAGCCGTCCACCGTAGCACAAGATCCTTTTTCCGCAATTGCTGAAGCAGTGTGCAAATCTGAGGTGGCAGGCTCTCGGATTCACGGCTCGAAGCGATCGAGGAAACCTCGTCAAGCAGAATGTCCGCATGTTCGGCGTCCAAAATCTGACTCCATTCGGTCAATATATGGACATTCGGCGGCGTGGTGCCGTCCGGCAAAGTCAGAGGGACGGTGGTATAGATGTCACGACCGTTGAAAAGACTCGGCAACGTATCATGCACCATGCACAAGGTTTTACCACTGCCGTTACTCCCGACGTAAGCGGCGATAGGGAAGCGGGAGCGCATGGAACGGCCGCAGTCTCCATCATGTTGCAATGTGCGTGCCGGTGGTTTGGCCGTGTGATTTCCGGCGCTTCGCGCCTTTCCAATCACACGGCCAAACCACCGACCGCGAAAATCGAACGATGAAACGAAAGACATGACGAATCTCCTTTCCGTCAGCCGTTGCCGCCGATCAGCGGAACGTGGCTAATGAGTTTCAAAACGAGTTTGATCGCGAAAACGATAGCCCAGAACGCCATGAGACCAATAGCGACCACGCGGAGCGCGTCCCATGGAACCCAAACCGTATACGTGTCAATCGTGCCGACGATACGAGCCACGTCACCGGACAAATCGAGCAGCCAATCGGGTGCGGCATCAGGCAGCAAGTCCAGGATGAAAGACATGAGCAGCTGACCGAGATTGATGATCGCGTCCGTTATCATGCGACACCGTCCTTGCCGCTGTCATCGTTCAATCCTATGAGATTGCTCACGTGCCGTCGAACGATGAAGAACGCGCCGATACCAACGAGCACGGTTATCGCCGATTTGACCAACGATGGCAGGAAGCTCAAGCCGGTGCCCTCACATACGCTCATGGGATGTTCGCCCCTGAAAATGTCATATCCGAGGAAACTCAAATTGAATTCCGGCCCTTGACAGGCGTCGCCGGTGGACTGCGGGAGCATGCCGGTAAACCTGGACTGCATGTCGCCGACGAAAGAGCTGTTGGCTTGTTGCCGGATCAGGACGGTTTGAGTGGTGACGTTATCCTGGCTAGGTTCGAAAGCCCAGGTCAACGCGCATTTGACCGGCACGAAAACCCAACTGACCGGATTCCAGCTTACGTCTTCGGCGACGCACTGACCGTAAGACGGTTTGTCGCTTTTCTTTGGGCTGTCGCTAGGATCGGTGATCTGTTCGCCGCTGTTCGGATCGCTGGCCGTGGTGCCGTTGCTCACGTTCGTTTTCGTCCACTGGTTGCTTAATACTGTGCATTCGCCAATACCGATTTCCTTGCTGGTGCCGTCCGAACCGTTCCACATGCATTTGAAAGGCTGTTTGGCCGCTGTGGTTGTGGTGTTCATGTTGGATAACGTGACTTTGCTGCCGGTGGCCTGTTCAACCTGTTGCGCCCAAGTCGCGCATCCATATGCTTCGTCATAACAGCTTTTGCCCGTCGCAACATCGATCAGATCAAGCGTGCCGGTCGACTGTGTCGGAAGTTCCGTCTTTGGTACGACCTGCGTTCCACTTTGGCTTGTGACCTGGACTGTGGTAGGAGTGACACCCTCCGGCAGAGTAGGAGCTGGCAGGGTACCGTTCTGCATGCTGCCGGTTGCTGTATACGTCTGGCCATCCGAACCGGTCACGGTCGTTGTCGCCGCTTCGGGCGCTTTCTGCTTCTGCAAGTCCTGGCTATCCGGTTTTCTGTCGGTTGGTGTGGTACTGGTCAAACCATCAACAAACGTCATTTTCTTCTGACCCATGCCGGAATCAGTAAAGTCAAAATCAGAATAGTAAGTCCAATCCGACAACAAGGCGTCCAAACAGTTGCAACCCGAACGGCCTTCATCGCCATTGGCGGGGCAATAACCGCCATGCAAACCAGTCAAGACGAAGGAGAATGGAACCGTTTCGCCCACGACGACATCTTTGAAGTCGTAAAAGGGGAAGGAGATAGTGCCATCCGGCTTCCAATAAGACTGGACCCTAAAAACTGCATTCCCGTTGTGTTCATGATCCTCGTAGTCGGTGTGGATCTGCAAATTTTCGAAAGAACCCTGGTATTTACGATTGATGAAGGAGAAACGGATCTTGCCGGAAAGATACCAATAATTCTCGCCTTTGTAGAGACGGGAATAATCCGGATCATCCTTGGAAACGCCAGACCTCAGCCTTGTGAAACAGATCGAATAAGACATCTTATCGCCCTGGAAGAAACCACAAGGAAAATCAGACAGGTCGAATTCGCTTGGCATGCCTTCCGGCAGGTTTTCGAAGACGCTGCAATAACTGTTCAATCCGATCGCCAGGCGTGCGATGTCGTTCGTGACGAAGTTGCATTCTTCGAGACGGTCGACGTTGAGCCAGTCGAGTATGCCATTGGTAACGTCCATGGAAAGCATATAGGAGCCGACGCCGCCAAGAAGCCGCGTGGCACCTTTGCCGAGCAGCTTCGTGAGCGCTTTGATGGATGATTTATCGGCCTTGTTGGATTTCATGGCCCGGGAAAGAATATCGGTGATGTTCGTCTTGCTGCTGTTGAGGATCGCGGTCTTCGTTTTGCCCGTGGCCTTCGCTGCCTTGATCTGTTTCTGCAGCATGGAACTCGTAGACGTGTAACGACCGGTGGAAACGGCTTCACGGCCTTTAGTAGACTGCATGAGATCACGTTGGAATGTCGAGACCTGATGTTCGCTGCCATCCACCCAGAAAGTCGTATAGCCTTTCTTGATGGATTGCGTGATATCAGTACCTTTTGGAGCAGGAACGTTTTTCGTGGCCGCTTTCGCGACATAGTCCGGATTCAATGCCGATTCGAACGCGGTTCTGCCGGAATCAGTGAATTTCGTGGCCGCGTCCGTGCTGTAGCCGCCCGACACGTAATAGTTGTAGAAATCGTCCGGCAATCCTTTAGGGAGATTGGAAACGTTGAGATTGGCCGCAAAGGCCTGGACAGGCCACAGGCAGACGAACAAAATCGCCATCATGGAACAGGCGAGGACTCGGAACGGAAACGTTTTGCGCATTTCAGACCTTAAAAAGAAAGCCCTCACATTTGAGGGCGGGAAAGAATTAGTGGGGGAGAAGCAAATCTCCCCCCGCAAGAGATTAGTGCGCGATCTTCTTGAAGAGCTTGAGCACGAGCGGAACGCCAATGCTCACGGCCACGATCACGCCAGCGGCACCGGCGACGGTCGGAACGGCAGCGGTGAACTGCGTGCCGAGATCGCCGATCAGCGTAGTGAAGACGGAAGAGAGATCGACCGCCTGCGCTTCTGCGAGAACGAGAGTGTTCATTTTTTCACCTCCTTGGATTGATGAGAGAACGGATGAAGCCGAGAATCAGTCCCATGAGCCATGCGACAACGAGGAAATCCGCGCCGCCCATCAAATCACGAGCTTTCGGAACATGGACAACAGGCCGTCGAGACAGATCAGGACGCCGACACCGGACGCGAGTTGGAGAAGACCGACCATCAGCGGCCACCGCCGAACATCTGGAAGCCGAGCGTGAAGCAGACGAGCACGAGGAACGCGCCCACTATCTGCCATTCGTCAGCTCCTAACGTGAACTCAGTCAAGCGATGCCCCGAGGCTGGAAAGCTGGTCACGCACGAAATTGAGTTTCGTGAAGCCGTAGGCCGCGCCGGAGCGTTTCGAGATGCCGAACACCGTGTAGGGGCGAACGATCCACGCCACAGGCATTCCGGGCTGGAAAGCCGAAACGCCCAAGTTAATCGTGTCCTGGGCGTTGAAACTCACGTCCGAGATTCCATCGGCGTTCTCGACCTGGACAGTGCCGTAGTTGTTGCCCTTGTCGTCATGGTCGACTGTGACCTGGCGCACGGTTCCATCGAATTTGAGACTTGCTTCACGTATGACGGCCATTTAAACCTCACATTTTTCGAAAATTAAATCTGTTTGCTGTTTTCCCGATTTTCCAATCGGATTACCCACTATGCAACCATTTGCAGCACAAGAGCGTTAGCCATTTAAACGGCATGCGTGTTGCCCTTGTTTTCCAACGAAAACATCATCGAAACCATGCATATCAATCGTTTGACGTGGCTTGTTTCACCCTTTTCAAGGCTGTTTTCATTATTTTCATAGTTTGTTGCTGAAAATTGTTTTTGTTGCTGCAAACTTTTTCAGCACGCGCTTTTCCCCTGTTTGGCGAGAGTGCGAAAGTATCGATAAAATAGCGATACTGGCCGTGAAAAAACAAAGTATAAATTAAGTGTTGCATCCATCGAGGATGCAACACTTAGGGAGCCGCTAGCGCGGGAAAAACAAGGTTTTTCCCTTGCTTAAAAAAAGGAATGTGTCAAGATCGCGGCGGATAGGAAAAAACGCGGGCGATTCCTAAGTGTTGCGTTTGCTGCCACGCAACACTTAGGAATCAGGATGCGGGCGACGAGATCAGCAGCAGATCATCTAGCCGGAACAGGCGGACGTGATGCCAAACAACAGACTCGACGTCAGCAAAAGTTCTGGCATAATTTCGTTGCAAGTTTATGGGGGAGACGTTTAGGAGTCTTGACGCTTGGTCGAGATCCACCCACCAAGCGTCAAAAACGTAAATTGCGTCAATCTTCATTTCGTCGCAACCTCGGAATCATTCGTATTCTTCGCCGGTGGTCGAGCCAATCAGACCCTGATCAGCGAGACAGGCCCACAAAAAACCATAAAAATCGGTATTGAAATACCCGTTGTCAAAAAAATCGGCCAATTCGTCTTCGGACGAAACAGGCGGTACGATAGTCCACTCAGGATGAAATCTTTTGAGCGGGTCGAAATCGTCGGCAGTGAACATGCGAGGCCATGAGCAATCGCAAAAAACCTCATCCACGAAACGCCAACGTCCAACTTGCCGGCCTTCGAGCGCGTACAAAGTTGCGCAACCGCAAACCGGACAATTTAAAAGCGAGATACAGGAGGCAAGAGCGATAGGATTATGAAAAAGAATGACATCATTAGAACGACGAGACATAATAAAAACCTCACAAATCAATCAATTAAACGAATTTTCAATAGTTGTGTTGGCTAGCTGTTTTCGATGCGATATACCCCCCCTAATCCGTTTCCAATTTGCCGAAGCGGTAACGCAAGTTTGGGGGTACTGTTCTAATGCCGTGGAACTCGCACCATTCGCGGCATAATTCAGGATCGCCACGCACATTCTCGCAATAATCGAGCAGTTCGGCGGCGAGATGATCGCGCCTGGACAAGCACTTGCGCCAATTCCAGACGGTGAGCACGTGAGACTTTGGATCCGCGAAATTCTGCTGCGCAAGCTCTTCATCGCTTTGCTCGGCACCGATGCCGAGCATTTCGCGAAGCGTCCGTTTTTGCTTGTCGCCACGCACGCGCGACCAGTACAGAGACCTAGCGCCTTTCACGCCTTTGTAGTATTCGCGGCAAAGCCTGATCAGGGCGGCGGGAGTGTAGCCATACGAGCTGAGCGTCCGCACCAGCTTTTCTGACATAACGTACATTATCGGACAAAAGTGGGAGCAGGTGCAGGGGGTATTTGAGATGTACGCGATCTCTCAAAACCCCAGGTATGCAAATGTCATCGCTGGCATGCATACCCAGGGTTTCTTTGTCTTTATGCACAAGATGATCCGCTCGTGCATCAGCCGTTATCTATCAGGCGAAATAGTCTTCGATGGTTTGCGCAAGCTCACTAACCGAATCGATCACCTTATACGCGCCATGTTCTTTCAGCTCGCCAGGCTCGGCATAACCCCAGCCGCATCCCAAGCAATCCAGACCGCACGCTTTGGCTCCGTCAGCATCGGTCCAACGGTCACCGACCATGAGCGCCTTATCGCCAGCGGCTTCGTCAAACCCAATGTGGTCGAACGCCCATTGAATAACCTGATCTTTGTCGAGACGCGAATTATCTTCGCTGGCACCGTAAATGCCGTTGACCATGGTGTCCAAATGGAAATGCTCGCAAATCGGAATGCACTGATACTGCGGCTTGCAGCTTGCGATCGCCAAGTAGTATCCGTCAGCACGCAGTTTGGCCAACTGTTCTGGGATACCGTCATAAATGGTATTGTTCAAACGGCCCGGAACCTTTTGACCCGGATTATTCGGATCATCGAACACCGCTTCCTGCGCATAATACCTGCGGTAGATGGCAATGCCCTCATCGAGTAAGTCGTCCGGAATATTATTGCGCTGCAACGACTCGACAATTGCAGGACCAATGAATCGCTGCAACTCCTCATCATCAGGCACTGGATACCCCAGTTCCTCAAATACCTTCACCACACAACCAATGATGCCCGGATCAGACTTGGTCAATGTGCCGTCAAGGTCAAGCAGAACGACTTTCTTGGGTTGCTTGGTCTTCTCGGACATGAGATTAATGCACTCCTTGTTAAATGCTCGATGCAATGTGAACTGTTCAGATAACAATTATGCCCGGTCTTGCTGACCGGGCATGCAGTTCAAGTGTCGTTCAACTACTGGTTACTCGTAGTCTGGAAACCAGCCGTCGCGATGCATCTGCAGACGCTTTTCAAGCAACGTCTTCAGCTCGTCTTCAGTACGGCGTTCCAATAGCATGTCCCAGTGTGTACGGGTCGGCTTGGAAATCTCGTCGGCCTCACGATCCTCGTCGCCTTCACGATGCGCGGTCATGCCGCACCGGCACTCCCATTCCTCCGGAACCTCCGCGCCTTCAGCGAACGGCAGAATCGTGCGGTGTCCCTTTGGGCACACATATGCGACGTCGTTTCGCGCCGCGAAATCCACATTGTCATCAGATTCCAACGACTTTGCGCCGATGCTCATGCCTCGCAGGCTGCGTTCTGCCATATTGCCTTTGCCTCCTTGGATTGTCTGCTCTGTCTAAGCTACAGAACAGTTCGGACGTGTCTTTTATTCCTTATTCGTCTGCTTGATGTTCGATTTTAGTCGACGCCGGAGTATGCGACGATGCCACGATTGATGCGATCGTACGCCTGTTTTGCGACTGGCGCCAACGTTTCGGCACGATCCGCAAGATACGGTCCAGCCACGGCTATCTGCTGAAGCACGTCGGCAAGCCGTTTGCCGTTACGCACGAAATCGCCGCCCGTCAGATCGGTGCCGTACAGCACCTGCGACAGGCTTTCACCTTGCGCCCAATCGTAGACGATATCGGTGATGCCAAAATCGAGTTGGCGAGGCTCCTCAAGCATGTGATCCTCACATAACATGGCAATCGACGCATGGACGCCCTTAAGCTGCGCTGCGCACACGGCGACGTTCCCTTGAATGCCTCCAGGGTAACGACGCGGCTCTCCCCCGCCTCCCCTGCGGGCTTCGAACACCAACGATGCGACGACGCTGGCCAATTCACAGGCGTTCAACCCGTCAAATGCGCCATCGTCAATCGCCTGCGCCAATACTAGATCAAGCTCGCTGTACAAATGCCGCAACAGCTGGCCACGTTCCGTGAGCTGATAATCACCATGGCCCGCGGATTCCCGTACCGGCTGAAGATAGCCGAGATTGGAAAGCACAGCGCAAATATGATCAAACTGACGTGCCACGGAACCGGTTCGCGAATCGTAACGATGCTGTACCCGTTCCAACTCGCGCATCTCACGAGCCCAACGATGTCCCCATTTCAAGTGCTTCTGCACATCAGGGCATTTACGGCATGGATGGTCGCGGTCTTCTTCTCTGAGTTTCTTGATGCGTTTGTCAAGATCCATAAACGCCTGGCTGCGTTCCTTCTGCGTACGGAACACCTCATGCTTGAGTTTGCGACGTTCGTTCTTCTCCAAATCACTCAAACGCATCCGCAAACGCATGAATTTTTTGAAATCGCCGAATTCACACTGGAAAGCCTGCTCGTATCCTTCCAGAGCCTTGCATAAGGTTTCCATCTGTGCTTCAAGCTGCCATGCCGACTCGTTGGCTTCCCATTGCGCAAAGGAGTGGTCAAGCGTAACGCGAGCTGTTTCATAGTCGCTGGAATTCAATAGATTGACAGCCATATTGAAGGTCGGTCTGAAGCTTGAGTGAAGCGGATACACTCGTTTGCTGGACAAGGCGGCCGCAGTGGCGGGAACAAAACCATGGTGGTCCACCACAACGGCATGTCCGATGGTGTCGATGCCACGTCGTCCCGCACGACCGGTCAACTGGGTAAACTCGCCGGGAGTCAACCCAACATGCCCGGTGCCGTCGAATTTCTCAAGCTTTTCAACCACCACACACCGTGCGGGCATGTTAATGCCCAAAGCCAGCGTTTCCGTGGCGAAGACCATTTTAACCAAGCCTTCTTCAAACAAGCGTTCGACAATCTGGCGGAACAATGCGACCATTCCCGCATGATGCGGAGCGAACCCTTCTTCCAGGGCGAAACGAAATTGCGAGAAATGCAGCGCTTTCAAGTCTTCTTGGCTCAACTGGCCTTCGACCATCTCATCGACGATCCGTCTGATTTGTTGCACTTCGTCGCTGGTGGTGAGTTCCAAGCCTGCGTTGATGCATTGGTCAACCGCTTGATCGCAACCGTTTCTTGAAAAAATGAAGTAGATTCCCGGCAGCATGTCAAGAAAATTCAACTCGTCCACAACCGCCCAGCGTCGAGGCGTATGGCGTTCGACCTTATGCGGGCGATCGTCCCATCGTCCACCTTTACCTTTGGCCCTACGCTTATCAGGACGTCGCTCGCCCTTGCGCCGTTCCGCCTGACGATCAAGCTGATCAAGTCTGTTTATCAGCTGCGCATTGAGTTTGACCGTCTGTTCGCCATTGGCGCCACGCCGATATAGGTCGATGAGTTCTGGTTCGGTATGGTCATCTGCCTGTACGAGCACGTGCTGCTCCAACGGTACCGGACGCTGTTCCGACATGACCAACGTGGTTTTGCCACGAACAGATTCGATCCATTCGGAAAAATCCTCGACATTGGAAACCGTCGCGGAAAGACCTATGATGTTCACGTTTTTCGGCAAGTGGATAATGACTTCTTCCCAGACCGGCCCTCGGAAACGGTCAGCAAGATAGTGCACTTCGTCAAGGATCACATAACGAAGCGCTTCAAGCGTCACGGAATGCTCATACAGCATATTGCGCAACACTTCCGTGGTCATGACCACAATATCCGCCTCAGAGTTGATGGACGTGTCTCCGGTCAGCAATCCGACCTTATCCGTTCCATACTGGTCGACCAGATCATGGTATTTCTGGTTGCTCAGCGCTTTGATCGGCGTGGTATAAAAGGCTTTGACATTCCGCGTCTGCGCCAGATAGATCGCGAAATCGGCTGCGACAGTCTTGCCTGCTCCCGTAGGAGCTGCCACGAGCACATTATCGCCAGCCTCCAACGCATCGTTGGCTTGCATCTGGAATTCGTCAAGCTCGAATGGCATGGATCTTGCGAATTCGGCCGCAACCGTGCGCTGCTTGGCCTGCGTTTGTTTGAATGCGGCATACCGTTGCGCGGGAGACAACTCCACGGTCTCATTGATTTTCGACGGGTCAATACCGTTATTACGGCGACGATGATGGGTCATGATTCCTTAATATGGTTGGGTCAATCGTTACAATGACGCCATTGTGCCCACTGTTGAGCATGACGGCTTCGCTTCGCTTCATGCCTCTCAATGACTCCGGCATGGGCATCCGCATAACGATTTGCAGCATCCTTTAAAGGTCTGGTAAAGAAAGGCGCTTCATTCTCGTTGTTTTGGGGCAATGGTTTGCCCATCGCCTCGATTCGTTTTGCCGTCCGTTCACCCAGCTTCGCCACGTCCTTGAATGCTCGATAGCCGTGTAAACATGCGTAGACGACTCCGGAAACAACCATTGCAAGCATGAACAGAGCGAGCAACAGCCAAATCCACCAAGGCATAGTCTCTCCCCCGTCAGCCTTCATTCTCACGATCGCCAATGCTCAGCTCATGCTGGGCACGGGCGACAATCATGGTACGCAACGTTTCGGGAGCTACGGCAGTGATATGCCGTGCGTGGGAAATACAGAATGCGACATACCAGGAATCGGACGAGACGATCAGATGCACCTTCTCGCCCTCTCCGCACTTTTCGACTGTTGCTCCCGACAGCCCGTCAATAAATGACAGATCATCCTGATTGGTGACGAACACAGCTGGAGTTCCATTATCGAAGCTCCATTTGCGCAATTCGGATGCGGGAACGTCGGGAATGTCGATTTTCGCGGTAGGTTCAACCAGTTCGGCCTTTTCAATGCGGGAAATGCGAAGCACCTGCCAGATGCGAGGCTTTCCTGTGGCCTTGTTGATCGTGGTGTCTTTCTTCACGTACTTAGCTTTGTCAGCCGGTGCAGCGGCAGCGACGTCAGTCCATACGGCAACGTAGAAGACTCCCTCATCGACGAAGATCTTATCTGGCGCGACAAGCTTACGCTGGGTCCTTCCGGCGCCATCCGTATATTCCATGTCAAGCAGCAAGCTCTTGGAGATCGCGCTCTTCACAATGGAGAAATTACGCGGTTCCATCTCATAACCGGTCAGACTCAGCCAAGGCATGTCCCCCGGCTCAACATGTTGACGAAGACGGCTGTACAACGATTCAGCCTGTTCACGCAACTTGTCCGGCAGCAACGACGAATGCGCAAGATAGCTCACCGATGCGGTAAGCATGCTCAAATACTGCTGGGAGATACCTGCCAAGCGTTCCAGCCCAAGCGAATTCGTGGCGGAAACAATGCCTTCAGCGTCAAGCAACGACCAGTCGATGTCAAAGAACTGGCTTCCTGCCATCTCACCATCGTCGGAAACCGTAGTCAGCGTGTTGATGTCTTTATGAATGACATTGACGAACTTCTTCAGCTCGTCATCGGACTTCGGTTTGCCAATGAAACGTTCCGCAAGTTCCTCAAGCGAATATTCTTCGCCGAGGTGCGCCGAAAGGAACAGCATCAGACGCAGACGACGGTCGACTTCACTACCCGTCTGGAATGCGGAATTCTTCTTCGGACGCCCCTTGCCCTCCTCTGCATCGTCGTCAGCGCTGTTGCGGTTGATTTCCATGGCTGTGACAGTGGAGCTATCGCCTCCTGTGGATTCGTCGGCAGGCACGAACTGCGTGGCGGCATTCAAACGGCGGTTGAACGCGTCGACAGCCTCCTGAGGACTGACGATGGAAGCACCCGGATGAGAAAGCACGAACATGGCCAGATCATCGGAATCGGTGTAGGCGACGTTCAAATGCTCGCCGTCAACATCTACAGTCGCCGCGAAACGACGCTGGTCAACGACCTTGACCAATTCGTCGGGAATGGATTGCGTTCCCAGACCCGGAGCGATGGAATCAAGACCAAGCCCTGGAGTCGGAGTCTGAGGGACGCGAGGCGCGGTACGGGACGTATGCTGCGTCTCATGTGCGGGAGCTGAGGAAATCGACATGGAACGGGCCAGATAGTTGGCCGCGGCAAGAATCGGCAAATCCTCGTCGCCGAACAGCAGACGAACGCGAGGCTCATCTCCAAGCTGCAGACGATAGGATGCGAAATCCTGGCCTTCCGACTTAGATGAATACTCAGGCTGCCTCGATTCGATGGCGATGCCCATGGCCGCAAGCTTGGCACGGTCACGCTGGAATTGCTTGGCAAAAGCCGCCTTCGCCGCCTGATCAGCCAGCTCCCCATAGGAATCGGCATACGCCTTCACACGCTGGGCAATCTGACGGGAAGTGAGCCATTGCGGGAAAGCTGAGGAAAGCACAGCCAATACATCAAGTTCGTGCTTGCCCCATTTGTCGGAGAAACGACGCCTTCCGTTACTGCCCTCTGCCATTAGTCCTCACGTCTCGTTAACGTTTCATCTTAAGTGCCTAGCCGGTTCAGGCTCTGCACACACCTCTCTATGATAGAGGGTTTTCGTTCAGATTGTGTCTATTTTACGAAAAAATACAGTTTTTCGTGTTGAGGCTACCCCTCGAATCAGACCCAATCATCAGGCTCAACACCTTGCGGGCCAACGTATTCGCCATTCGGAACATAACTCGGCTCACTTGTGTCGGTCAGCCGCGCGTCACCGAACAGTATCACGTCCCTGCCGAAGGTCCAGTCGCCATCAATGTCGACGGAATTGGCCGCGGCAAGCGACGGAACGCCATAAGGGAATCTCGTATCGAAATCATGGATGTTCTTGTAATACCGCGCATCCAAGTGAACATCCGGGAAGACGTAATTGCCATCTTCCATCTCGTACTGGTCCGTCAGATGGAATCGATCGGATCGCATGATAAACAAATCGTCGGTGGTTTTCACCGGCAGGAAACGCATACGGTCAACGCATACGCAGGTAGCCCCGTCGAACAACGTCACCGCCGCTCCCATGGCTGTTTCCAGCTGGATGACCGGCTCGCTCGTCGGATCGGTCGGATCGACGGTCTTGTTATTGCGAATCACCGGAAGAGGAAGCACGCCATCATATGCGGACAGCTTGGCCTTCAGAGCGTCGATACGCACCCAGATGCTGTTCGTGTTAAAATACGGATGCTTTTCGATGTTCTGCGCATCATCCTTATCGTCCGGATGCACCTGGCTCATCTCACGCAACATCAAGCGGCCGGTCGCCTTGTCCCGCACGATATGCCCGCCCTTGCGATCAGCTGGAGTACGTTTTGCGACCTCGATCATGAATGGCGCACCGGTATTTTCGAAGTGCTGCGCCAGCGTGCGCGAAGGACGTGCGCCGAGATTGTCGGAATTCGAGATGAACAGGTATTTGAAGCCCTTCTCCTCGAGGACGTCCAATAGGCCGGATTCCCAAATGGTGGAGAACAGGTCGCCATGGCCTGGCGGGCACCATTCAAGTTCCGGATTTGCCGGGAAGCTGACAGGAAGACCGGTTTCCGCACCGATTTTCGGTTCCTGATGCTGCACGATTTCCAGAGGAATGTCCTCTTGATGGAACTTTTTGTTGGCACGCAGCACCTTCATGGTGTCATTCGACGTGCGGAAGGAGTTCATCAACGTCAATGGCAGTTCCACACCCAGACGAGTGCGTGCAGTCAGCACCTGACCGATGATGATGTCGATGAAGCGCATCTGACGTGCCTTATGGCGACGCACTGGCAGCAAGGACTTGGCGCAATCCAAGCCCATGGACGTGCCGAGGCCACCATTAAGTTTGAGGAACGCGGTTTTGGCAAAAGCATCGACGGCTTTGTCATGGTTGATGGTCTCGTAGACATCATGGAAGCTAGGCACTCCCACCAGAGGCTCAACATCATCCTCACGGATCCATGTGCTTGCTTCCTCACTGCGCCAAACCTCGTACAGTCGTTTGAATTGCGCAATGGCCATATCGGTCATCCCGTTGTCCCGCATCTTTGCGGCGGAATGTTCAAATGCGTCCTCAGTCAATGTCTTTCCCTTTCGTGCGGGCGTCCTGTTCTCATCGTACCTAGGCAATACTACGACAAAATTCCCATGACGGGGGCTTTTGGTGGCAAAAAGGGAAAATTCTTGACAAAAATGACATCCCAAGAACTCTTTTATCATGTTTCGCGAATCGTGCGACACGATGAATTTGAAAAATAGAGCAGGTTGTGCTATGTTTCATGTTCGGTGCTTTTTGCATCGTTCGGACCATAGCGCAGTTTGGTAGCGCACTTGACTGGGGGTCAAGGGGTCGCGGGTTCAAATCCCGCTGGTCCGACCAGAAAAACCCGAATTCATGCGATTTCGGGTTTTCTTTTTAGGATGTCAGTCTTACGCATGCAGGTAAGGGGTGATTGTCTTGAAGTCGATGGACGCCCAGCCACAGTTTGACGACGTTGACGGCTTTGCCCACGTGTTTGACTCATCCGAGCTTGAGGATGAGTGGAAGATACGTCTGTCCCGGGAACTTGGCGTAGCGGCCAGGGAGCGGGCGAAGCATGATGGCATCACCCTTACCGAACTGACGCGCAAGGCGCTTGAATGCGACGATCTGAATGAGACCACGGACACCGTCCGCCCTGGACGAAGACCGAAGAACACCGACGGTCGAGAACAGCTCGGAGACGAATGGAAAATCAAACTCCCCTATGCCATCGGCAAGATGGCACGGGAGCGCGCGTCCGAGGAAGGCATATCCTTGAGTTCGCTCGCGCGGCGTGCGATCAGCGGATATCTACGTCAACGGGATACTGAGGAACAGCCGCTGTTTTAAGCATGTGACAATGAGTCACGCATGATTGGCGTGCACTGATCTAGCAAATATGGATGGTGGCCGCACACCCAAGGAATGGTGTGCGGCCACCATCCATAGAAACTTACTTGCGTTTCTTCTTCTCTCGAATATTCACCGAAATCTGAATCGGGGAACCTTCAAAACCGAATTCCTCGCGCAGGCAACGTTCGATGTATCGGCGGTAACCATGCTCAAGGAAGCCGGTAGCGAAAATCACGAAACGCGGTGGACGCGTCGAAGCCTGCGTCGCGAACAAGATACGCGGCTGCTTGCCTCCACGCAGTGGATGCGGATGGGCGGCTTGGATTTTACCCAAGAACGCATTGAGCTTACCGGTCGGAATACGCTTGTCCCATGATTCCAGCGCTCCACGCATGGCTCTGGCCAGACGGTTCGTATGCCATCCGGTTTTAGCCGACAGATTCACGCGCTGAGCCCACGTTACACGGTCGAATTCTGTCTTCCACAAGCGTTCCATTCGCTGACGGTCGAAATCATCCATCAAATCCCACTTGTTGAACACCAAAACGATGCATCGACCGGCGTCCACTGCTTGGCTCATCACCTTCAAATCCTGATCGGAAATCGGTTGGGAAGCATCAAACAGCACCAGCGCAAGTTCCGAACGCTCAATCGCGGCCTGGGTACGCAAGGATGAGAAATATTCGGCACCAGACAGCTTATGCAGGCGACGCTTGATGCCTGCAGTGTCGATGAACAGCCAATCCTCCCCATCAACCGTCACCACTTCATCGACTGGATCGCGAGTGGTACCTGCCAAATCATTGACCACAGTACGTTCCTCGTGAGCCAGCTGATTCAGCAAAGACGACTTGCCGACGTTCGGTCGACCGACCAACGCCACACGGCGCAAATGGGACGGAGTAAGGAAACCGGATGTTTTCTCAGCCTTCTTCAACGAATCCAAGGCAGCGTCAAGCAGTTCGCCAATACCGCGACCGTGCATGGCGGAAATGCCATACGGCTCCCCCAAGCCCATCTTCCAGAATTCAGCGGTCAAATATTCGCTCTCACGATCATCAACCTTGTTCACCGCCAGCGTGACCGGCTTGCCGGAGGCGCGCAGCATCTTGACAATGCGCTCGTCGGTGTTGGTAAGACCAACCTGGCCATCCACCACAAGCACCACAGCGTCTGCAAGCTGAACGGCGATCTGCGCCTGGGATGCGATGGCGGATTCGATACCTTCGACGTCGGCTTCCCAGCCACCGGTATCAACCAGCTTGAAATCGGTGCCGGCCCATTCGGCATCGTAGCTCACACGGTCTCGAGTCACGCCGGGAGTGTCTTCCACCACAGCAGCGCGACGGCCGAGAATACGGTTCACCAGCGTGGACTTGCCGACATTAGGGCGCCCAACGACGGCAAGCACGCCAACCGGCTTCGGGCCGGACCGGCGTTCGCCGCCAACGAACGACGATCCATCGATCAGTCCTTCATCGCCCTCATCCAACTCATAATCGTCAAGATTGGAAGCGTACTGGCGATACTGCTGCTCTTCGATGGCATCGTCGACAATGCGCACAAGCACATCAAGCGTTTCGCCGAAATTCAAATCGGAATTATCGACGGTCAGCACGCCTTCCGCGGCAGATGTGAAATTCGTGACCTTGGAATCAGCTGCATCTCGCGCCGCAACATTTTCTGATCCGACACCATCAGTTGACTGACCGGAACGACGAGCCTGTCGCACCTCTTCACGGGCGGTGAGCAACACACGCACTTCAGCATCCGGCGCAACAACCGTAGTGATGTCACGGCCTTCGGCGACCACTCCGGCACCCTCAGAAAAAGAGTCAGACGCAGCTTCGCGTGCGATGTACGCGCGTTGAGCGGCAATCAGCACGTGACGGACGGGAATGATGTTCGACACCTTGGACACATGGGATGATACTTCGGAGGAACGAATAACGTCGCTGATGTCTTCGCCGTCGGCATATACCTTCGAATCGTCTGGATCGACGCTGATGTCGAAATGACCTTCGGTAAAGAACTCTCCCACGGTTTCGGTGACCAGTTGTTCATCGATCGTCTCCGCGTCAAGGTCAATGCCCTTGTTCATGCACCACCATGCGCAGGCACGATACATGGCACCGGTATCGAGGTAAGCGAAACCGTAATATTTGGCCAACGCCTTGGATGTGGAAGACTTGCCGACACCCGCAGGTCCATCAATCGCTACACGAATCACAGGCCCACCGCCTTGGACAGGGAACGCACCTCGGTCTGCGAAAGCACACGGTACGATCCGGATTTCAGATCGCCAAGCTTAATCGGGCCGATCTGGGTGCGTACCAGACGCTTGACCGGGAATCCGATCGAACCGAAAATGCGACGGACGATACGGTTCTTGCCGGAATGCAGCACAACCTTGACCAGCGTGCTGTCGCGGCTGGCATCAAGAATCGCGCAACGGTCGAGCTTGATCCAACCATCGTCGAGCTGCACGCCTGTAGTGACCAGTCGGCGGCACACCTGACCGCTGATGCGACCTTCCAACGTGGCGATGTAGGTCTTCTCAACCTCGTACTTGGGGTGCATGACGTGCTGGCTGAGCTCGCCATCGTTCGTCATGAGAATCAGGCCTTCGGAATCATAATCCAGACGGCCCATGTGGAAAATACGGTCATACTTGTCGCCGACGATATCGCTCAGGGTGTAGCGTCCCTTCGGATCCTCCATGGCGCTCAGCACACGCTTCGGCTTGTTCAAAGCGAGCGTGACATGATTGGGATTCACGCGAACACGGGAGCCGTCCACACGGACTTCCTGATGTTTCGGATCGACGCGAGTGCCCAATTCGGTAACAAGCTCGCCGTCGATTTCGACACGTCCTTCAGTAATGATCTCTTCACATTTGCGACGGGATCCGAATCCTGCCTGAGCAAGAAGCTTCTGCAGACGGATACCTTCATTATCGTGTGTGTGCGCCTTCGCGGCGCGGGAATATGCGTTTGGCATCGTTCTCCCAACGTGGCCGGATAATACTTATAGGGACTGCTGGTACTATGGCAGTCGTTTGGCGATTTCCCAAAATCGCAACTTGTCCACTATATGACAGAGGAAAGACTATGACTGCTGTTGAAGCAACGCCCATAACCAAGGAAGAACAAAGCAAGCCGTTGACACTTCGTGTCGGAGCGGAACTTGTGGGAAGCTTCATCATTTGCTTCGCGATTTATGCGATCTGCTCGCTTGGTTCCGCGGTGTATGGCATTAACATGGCGTTCATCGCCCTGTTGACGGGCATCGTATACGCCGCCGTCACCGTAATCTTCGGTTCCATTTCCGGAGCACAGTTCAATCCGGCCGTATCCGTCGCCGCCATGCTCACTGGCAAAACCCACGTGCTTGATGGCATTCTGTACATCATTGCCCAAGTGCTCGGCGGTATCGGCGCGGGTGCCGCTATCCGGTTCCTTCTGCCGACTTCCGAGCAGGTGACATTCAAGATCTGGATGACACCAACGGTCAACGGTTTCGATAAGAATTCCGTCTCCTACTCCACCCTCGGCAATTATGGAGTGACCCTCGGCATCACTCTGGCCATCGCCGTTGAAGTCGTCGCAGGTATCATTATCGTTGCCTCCGCACTGCGCACCACGGACGGACACGGCGAGTCCAAAACAAACCACGCCGTTGCCATGGGCCTTGCCTACGGCATCGGCACCGCTATCACCTATCCGGTGACCGGAGCCGCACTGAATCCGGCACGTGCCACGGGCATTGCCATTTTCGCACAGAATCAAGGACTGAATGAAGAGCCGCTGCAACAGCTGTGGGTCTTCTGGATTTGCCCTGTTCTTGCCGCTGCAGTTGTTGCTCTCGTCGTCATCGTCGCCGGCATGATTGGTACGAAGAAGAACGTGCCGGATACTGTCGAGACAATCGATAAGGTCGAAGGCAATACCGTTCTTGGCGAAGCGTCAGTTGCCGACGGGAACGATGGTGAGCAGGATGAACAGTCCTACGCCCAAGCCAATGCCGATGAAAGCGTCGAAAGCAACTGACCGAACCTTCCATGGACTGCGCTCACGCAATGCCAGTCTGACCAGTCCAGTCGCTATGGCCGTCACCGCAATCGCAGCGGTGGCGGCTTTTGTATATCCTGCGACCGCAAGCACCGTCGCAACAATCACTACCGCGGCGACGATCCATTCGAACCACGGTTTGCCCTCATGATCTTCGGAAACGTAAGGATGGCTCATTCCGGGGCCTTTCATCTTGCTTGCTGTACAACAACCGTAATCATAATAAAACGTGGCGTCCGAAACCAATACGGAATCGGACGCCACGTTGACCAATACCCTCACATGAGAGGCGGCGTATCAGTGGAAGAAGTGACGGGTGCCGGTCACATACATGGTGACGCCGGCCTTACGAGCCGCTTCGAACACTTCCTCGTCGCGAATGGAACCGCCCGGCTGAACGATAGCCTTAACGCCTGCATTGATGAGAATTTCCGCACCATCCGCGAATGGGAAGAACGCGTCGGATGCAGCGACAGCGCCCTTGGTGCGGTTTGCGCCATCAGCCAGCGTGTTGGCGCGTTCGACGGACAGGTTCGCGGAATCGACACGATTCACCTGACCCATGCCAATGCCAACAGTGGCCTGATCGTGGGCGATCAGGATAGCGTTCGACTTGACACAGCGGATGGCCCGCCAAGCGAAAACCAGATCCTTGACGGTCTGCTCATCAGCAGGCTCGCCGGAAACCAGTTTCCAAGCGTTCGGATCGTCGCCCGGAGCATCGATAAGATCCGTGGACTGCACCAACAGACCGCCGTCGATCTGACGGAACTGCGTCTTGGACTTCGGCGGCTCGGAAACCTTCAGAATGCGTAGGTTCTTTTTCTTGGTCTGCAGCAGTTCGAGAGCGTCGGCATCATAGTCGGGAGCAACAATCACCTCGGTGAAAATCGGGCGGACGCTTTCCGCCATTTCCATGGTGACCTTGCTGTTCGCGGCGATCACACCGCCATAGGCGCTCATCGGATCACAGGCATGTGCCTTCTTGTGCGCTTCCGCAACAGTGGCGCCAACGGCGAGGCCGCACGGATTGTTGTGCTTGACCACGGCGACGGCAATCTGGGGAGCAAAATCCCATACGGCACGCCAAGCAGCATCAGCATCAACATAGTTGTTGTAGCTCATCGGCTTGCCACCGAGCTGTTCGGCATGCGCGAAACCATCCTGGTTCAGCGGATCCAGATACAGCGCGGCCTGCTGGTGGGGATTCTCACCGTAACGCAGCACGTGGGCACGGTCCCAAGTACGAGTGAATGCGGCCGGGAACTTGGTCTCATTCACTTCCGGCTCGTCTTCGGCGGTTGGCTGCTCAACGGTCAAAGGCTTCGGCCAGTGCTTTGCAGTCCACTCGTTAATGGTGGCATCGTAGGCGGCAGTATGGGCGAACGCCTTGCCGGCCAGCCAACGACGTTCTTCGAGAGAGAAGCCCTCTCCGTTTTCGATGCGCGCAGCTACCAGTGCGTAATCGTTCGGATCGGTGATGATGGCCACAGTGGCGCTGTTCTTGGCCGCACCGCGAACCATGGACGGACCACCGATGTCGATCTTCTCGATGGTGGCAGCCTCATCCGCGCCAGAACGAACCGTATCGGCGAATGGATACAGGTTGACGACCACCAGATCGAACGGCTTGATGCCGAACTTTTCCAGCTGTGCCGCGTGGTCCTCATTGGTCATGTCAGCGAGAATGCCCGCGTGGATATGCGGGTCGAGGGTTTTGACGCGACCGTCAAGGCACTCCGGAAAGCCGGTTACTTCCGAGACTTCCGTCACCTTGACGCCAAGTTCCGCAAGACGCTTCGCAGTGGAACCAGTGGAAACCACTTTAGTGCCGGCCTTGATGAACGCTTCGGCAAGAACCTCGATGCCTTCCTTATGGAAGACCGATACCAGAGCTCGCCGTATCGGTCGATTCGTTGTTGTCACCCTGATCCTCCTTGTTATTGATGGTTGAGGTCACTGTGCGGGCCGCATTTGCGACCTCACGATTATCTGATTCAAGAGCCGCAGTGGACGCACCACTCCTGCTCTCGCGGACACGCTTTACTATCCAGCGTATTCCAAAAAACATGGATACGGCCACCAAAGTCAGCAGCCATGACGAAAACAGTCCCACGGCAGTAGGCTGTCCAATCTTACGGGTCGATGAAATCACGTCGACGCCGATGTGCGCAAGATGTTTTGAGCCCAACGCTCCACTGGAGATGGCAAAAAGCAGACTCGAACATACCGATACAACGGTGCAGGAAATGCAGAACGCTCCCGCTGGATAGGCAAAGCCAAGCACTACCCTCTTGACATCAATCTGCTGATCGGAGTTGCCTACTCTGATATGAAAGCCCTTGTTGAACAGCATGACCACCATGCCCGCGGCACAAGCTAAAGCCAAAGGAACGCACATCAACGCGATCCGAATCCAATTCGTTTCAATCGCTTGAGGAAGCAAACCGAATATCGGCAGAGACGGCAATGCCGACCCCTGACCGCTCCACATGGTGAATTCCGCTAGATCGCCAATCGAAAAACCGGCCCCGAATACCCAGGAAATAGCCCAAATCGCGATATTTGGAATCCAAGCGATCATGGCGATCGTGGTGAGGATGCGAGAACCGTTCTGCATTCCCGATAGCTCATACAACTTCACCATGGCCGACTGGTTGCTGAATGCCCAGTACAAGACCACAATCAGTCCAATGACCAGATAGACCGTGATCAACAGCACACCCAAGGCAACACCAATGGTGACGGTTTTACGGACCGGAGACGAAACATGCTCGCTGATCCAATCCAAATCTCGTTTGGTCAGTGGTGATTCGGGAATCGCGGCAATGGCATAGCCAAGTACAAAGACGATCGCTGTTTTCACAGCAACCACGCCCGTCGTATCAACGAGTTTGATGTCAAGGCTATTGGCGAAGAACACATTGATCAACACCCAGCCTATGGTTCCTGCCACGCATCCGGACAGACTCGTTCCGACGCGTTTGGCGAGCGATGCGATAAGAGCGATCAGCAAAACCGTAAGCAGCAACGGCATAATCGTCAAAGTGATGGATCCGGTTTTGAAACCGTTCCCTTGGCTGAGAAGCACAACCGCCTCGGTCAAGGAAACAGAGAAGGCGGAGAGATTGTCGCCGCCTTCTTCCATGGAAATAACCAGAAGCATCAGCGCAATGTAGCAGCCTAGGGCACCGGCATAGACGACCATGGACAATGCCGCCACGGCAAGCCCCTTCAACCAATACTTCAGGTTCGCCATCATATCGACTTGGAAGCGAGCACCTCGCGCATGATTTCAGCGGTCTGCCCCGGAGTGCGTCCGACACGAATACCCACGGCTTCGAGCGCTTCCTTCTTATCTTGCGCAGTTCCCTTGCCTCCGGAAACGATGGCACCAGCGTGGCCCATCTGCTTGCCTTCCGGCGCGGTGAAGCCTGCAATATAGGCGACAACCGGCTTGGTCATATGCTCGGATGCCCACTTGGCCGCATCCTGTTCGGCACTACCGCCGATTTCACCGATCATCACGACAGCCTTGGTGGCATCATCGTTTTCGAACGCCTCAAGCGCCTCCTGCAACGTAGTGCCGACGATAGGGTCGCCGCCAGCACCCAAACATGCGGTAAAACCAATGTCAGACAACTCTCCCATCAGTTGATAGGTGAGCGTACCGGACTTAGACACCAAACCCAAAGGTCCACGGGAGACGATGCCGTCCGGAATAATGCCAAGATTGCAACCATTCACACCTTCCGTAGAAGGCAGGGTAAGCAGACCAGGGCAGTTCGGACCGACAATACGCACATCCTTGCGCAATGCGAGTTCAACAAAGTACGCGCTATCGGCAACAGGAATGCCTTCGGTGATGACAACAATCAGCTTGATGCCGGCTTCAATGGCTTCGACCACGGCATCCTTGGCGAAACGCGGCGGCACGAACACGACGCTCGCTTGGGCGCCGGTGACTTCCACGGCTTCGGCGCAATTGCCGAACACACGCAACGTAACATCCTCGCCGTCTTTGGCCGCTGGGAAATTGACTTCCTGGCCGGCCTTGCGGGCGTTGACGCCGCCGACGATATTGGTGCCGGCCTTCAGCATGCGGGCGGTATGGGTCATGCCCTGATGTCCGGTCATACCCTGCACGATGACAGGTGCGCCATCCTCAATGAAAAGCGTCATTTCAGCGAACCTCCTTGCCATTGGCCGCAAGACGCGCGGCCTGCTGTGCGGCTTCTTCCATGGTCTGTGCAACATGCAGATTGACACGATCGGCCTGAGCCAGAATATGTAGACCTTCTGCCGCCGCGTTGCCGTCGAAACGGACTACCAGAGGCTTGGAACTGCCAAGCTTGTCAAGGGCTTCCAGAATGCCCTTGGCAACTTGCTCGCAGGATGTGATGCCACCGTACACGTTGATCAACACCGATTCGACTTGCGGGTCGGACAGCACGATCTCCAAACTGCCGCACATCACTTCGGCGGACGCACCACCACCGATATCAAGGAAGTTTGCCGGTTTGACATTGGTGCCCTGATCTTCTCCAGCTCCGGAAACCGCGTCAAGTGAGCTCATCACCAAACCAGCACCGTTGCCAATGACACCGACGGAACCCTGAAGGTGCACATAGTGCAGACCATGCTCTCGCGCCTTCTGCTCAAACGGATCCACATGCACTGGGTCAGCGAAGCGCTTCCAGCCATCATGACGGAACGCAGCATTGTCATCTAAAGAAATCTTGGCGTCCAGGGCGCACAATGTCTTGGAAGACTCGTCATCCGGATCGCCGATCTTGGCAAGCGGATTGATTTCCACAAGCGTGGCGTCGTTCTCTTTGAAGCACTGCCACATCTTCAGCAGAATCTGTGCTGCCTGGTTGACGTCGGCATGATAGAAGCCAATGCTTTCCGCCATCTTGGTCGCAGCCTCGATATCGAAATCCTCCAGAGCGTCGATATGCAGACGCTTCACAGATTCCGGGTGTTCCTTGGCGATCTCCTCGACCTCGGTTCCACCATTCGCAGTAGCGAGCACGTCAAAATCGCGAGACGAACGATCCACGGAAATAGAGACATAATACTCGTGAAGAATGTTCTTTGCCTCGGCCACCAACACGCCGCTGACCTTGTGCTTGTGAATGGTCATCGGCAGGATGTCTTCGGATGCAAGAATGGCCTCATCACGATTCTTCGCCAGCTTGACGCCACCAGCCTGACCGCGGTGGCCAATCTTCACCTGAGCCTTAATCACGTTGGGGTAGCCAATCTGCTCGGCAGCCTCAGCCACTTCGTGAGAGTTCTGCGCGAACACTGCCTTAGGCGTTGGAATACCCTGCTCTTCAAGCAGTTCCCTAGCCTGGTACTCATAGAGATCCATGGATTCTTTTCCCTTGATGCTATTGGTTATTTACGAAGAATGTACTTAACTCACGCAGGCATGGTGATCAGTGAACTTGTCGGGCAGTCTCCCAGCGATGCCATGCCACCAATGCCGACAAGCTCCATGACGAAGCTGAAACCTGCCACCGTGCCGCCACACTTTTCGATCAACGAAGCAGCCGCACGCGCTGTTCCTCCAGTGGCAATCAGATCATCAACGACAAGCACACGAGATCCCTCATGCACGATATTCGTCTCGATTTCGACGGTGGCCTGCCCATATTCAAGGTCATAGCTTTCGCTAACGGTTTCCGGAGGAAGCTTGCCAGCCTTGCGCACTGCGATGAAGCCCTTGCCCAGGCGCGCTGCCAACGCAGGACCAAAAAGGAATCCGCGGGCTTCCAAACCTGCGATGATATCGAATTCATCGGCAGCGACCGGCAACGCGGCTTCGAGTGCGTCAAGTAGCAATCCGAAGGCACGCGCATCTGCCAGAACAGGCATGAAATCACGAAAAAGAATACCTTCCTTGGGGAATCCCGGAATGGTGCGAATCTTTGAAACAAGGTACTCGGCGTTTTCGTTTCCAATCTTGCTAAGACCGGAAACGGTAATATCCGACGATGCCATGACTGTATTGTCCTTCTTTTGTAGTGCTACGGCACTTTGCATTATAGGTTTCCGTCAGGAATAAAATCGGCGAAAACCTCAAAAATGAGATTTTCGCCGATGCCTTAATGAGCTTGTCAGCTGTTCTTCTGCTCGGTCTCAGTCTGCGCCGCTTCGATTTCGCCTTCAATCGGCTCCTGAGCAGCCTGATCTTCGTCTGTGGAATCGGTGGAAAGAGGATTACCGTTTTCATCGACCTCATCGTCGTGTACGTACGCAGGACGCACGTATTCGCGGCTGATGGCGTTGAAACCGAAACGAATCTGAGAGCCTTCGGAATCGATGACGATCTCCTCGTATTCGGTATCGACGGAAACAACCTTGCCGATCACACCACCAATGGTGATGACCTCAGTGCCCGGCTGCAGGTTGGCACGGAAATCCTGACGCTCGGCCTGCTGCTGCTTAGCCTTCTTGGACTGCCAGAACATCATGCCAAACATGACGACAATGATGACGATAAGAAACATGTAATCCAAAGCACAACTCCTTGGGATGGACGCTCGAACAGGACTCTATGTCCAGAACACCGAGTCTAAGCTAGCTTGCTGACATCAACCTGAGATTCGTCAGAAGTCAAGCCGAGATGATCCCATGCCTTGCGCGTCGCCATACGCCCTTTCGGGGTGCGCACAAGGAATCCTTCTCGGACCAGATACGGCTCGCACACCGTTTCCACGGTCTCCGATTCCTCACCGACCATGGCCGACAGGTTGTTCAGACCGACCGGACCGCCGTTGAAATTGGTGACAATGGCTTTCAATACCGCAATATCCAAACGATCCAAGCCCTCGGTATCAATCTGGTACAGTGCCAACGCCTCCTTGACATCGTCCGGATGCACAGTTTCTAAATCGTGCACAATGGCCCAATCCCTTACGCGGCGAAGCAATCGGTTGGCGATACGCGGCGTGCCCCTTGAACGCATGGCAAGCTGATGGGCCGCTCCCTCTTCGAGACTGATGCCCAGCACCGAAGAGGATCGTTCGATGAGCTTTTCAAGCTCCTCATGCGGATAAAAGTCAAGATGCGCGGTAAAACCAAAACGAGCCCTCAACGGTGATGGCAGCATGCCTTCGCGAGTGGTGGCGCCAATCACCGTGAATCTCGGCAAAGTAAGGGGAATGGAGGAAGCACCCGGCCCTTTGCCCACCATCACATCAACACGGAAATCCTCCATGGCGATATACAGCAGCTCCTCGGCCGCTCGTGGAAGGCGGTGGATCTCGTCGATGAACAGCACCTCCCCTGCGTCAAGGGAGCTTAGAATCGAGGCCAAATCACCAGCATGCTGGATAGCAGGTCCGGAAGTGACTCGAATCGGCACTCCAAGCTCGTTGGCTACAATCATGGCCAACGTGGTTTTTCCCAAGCCCGGAGGCCCCGCCAGCAGGATGTGGTCAGGGGGAACGTCACGTTTACGGGCAGCATCCAAAAACAGCTGCAATTGCGCCTTGAGTCTTGGCTGTCCAATAAAACCATCGAGGACGTGAGGCCGCAGTTCCTCATCGCTTACCGGCTCGTTGCCGACAGGCGACGCGGAAACCATGCGAAGCGATTCCTCATTGGCACCGGTATTCGACTGTTCGAATGCGACGTCGTTCGTCATGATGATGCGTTTCACCTACCTCGGTCAAGAGAAGCCAATGCAAGTTTGAGCACGCGGGGCACATCATCGTCCCTCAATGGAACATTGATATGATTGCTCTCGCAGACTGTCTGCACGGCATGCAAGGCATCCTGCTGACGCCACCCTAGTGACATCAGACCTTCCACGACCTGTTCCGAACCGGCATCTTCCGCAGAACGAACCTCTTTGGAAGCCCCCTCGATCTGACTGAGATCGATGGACCCCTTGAGTTCGAGAATAATCTTCTGCGCACCCTTCTTGCCTAGACCAGGCGCCTTCGCCAGCGCGGTGGCATCCCCGTCCGCCACAGCTTTCGCCAAACGTTCCGGAGGCAACGTCGAAAGCAAGGAAAGCGCGACTTTCGGACCAATTCCGCTGACCTTCTGTAATTGCAAAAACATGCGTTTCGAAGCAAGCGAGGAAAACCCATACAATGTAATCGCATCCTGCGAAACATTCAATGACGTGTATACCTTCACCGTCTGCCCAGCGTGCATGGACGCCAAATCCGCCGAAGGCATACGGGTCTCATATCCCACTCCCCCGACCTCAATAATCGCCGAAGCGGCGTCAATGAAATCGACCTGGCCATGCAACATGCCTATCATGCCGTCACCTCCCGCATACAACTGTAGAACATCTGTTCGATAGTCTACATTCCCCTACGGACGCCGCGTTGTCGCGCCGCCTTCTGTGAGGCCAGAGCCCATTGACGCTGTGCATCGGTCAAGTGTTGTTCACGCTCTCCCCCCTGTAACGCGCCTGCGGGGCGAAGCGCATGACAAATCGCTATAGCCAACGCATCGGCGGCATCGGCGGGCTTAGGCAAGGTATTGAGCCCCAGAATACGGGCGACCATGCGTTCCATCTGAATCTTTTCGGCCTTGCCGTTGCCGGTAATCGCCATTTTTGATTCAGTGGGCGTATGCAAGGCGACGGGAATGCCCCTCTGGGCCGCAGCCAGCATGGCCAGTCCGGCGGCCTGTGCAGTCCCCAGTACGGTGTTGCGATTCTCCTGTGCAAACACACGCTCGATGGACACCGTATCCGGTGCGAACCGTTCGATCTTTTCCACCAAACCGTTATAGATGGCTAACAGACGTAAGTCCTGCGACATTTTCGGATCGGAACGTACCACGTCCACATGAATAAAAGAAAGCCGGCGGTATGCGCCGGCTTCGATCACGCCGACCCCGCAGCGAGTCAGCCCGGGGTCGACGCCAAGAATAATCACGCTTGATTACTCCTCGTCAAGCTGAGCCATGACCTCGTCAGAGGCGGTCCAGTTGGAGTAGATGTTCTGCACGTCGTCCAGATCATCGAGGTTGTCGATCAGCTTGGACACCTTCTGGGCATCTTCGAGAGTCAATTCGACCTCGTTCTTCGGCATCATGACCAGATCAGCGGAATCATAATCGAATCCAGCGTCCTGAAGGGCCTTACGAACGTCGATCATCTCGGACGGACCGGTGACGACAGTGAACACGTCGCCGTCGTCCGTAACATCTTCAGCGCCAGCTTCTGCGGCCTTCTCAAACAGATCATCAAAATCGACGCCCTCGGCCGGAACGATGATCTGGCCCTTGCGCTCGAAGTTGAAGCTCACGGAACCGGAGGTAGCCAAAGAGCCATTGCCCTTGGTCAGGGTGGAACGCACTTCGGCGGCCGCACGGTTACGGTTATCGGTAAGGCATTCAATGATCAGACCGACGCCTGCGGGAGCGTAACCCTCATAGACGATATCTTCATAGTTGGCACCGCCGGCTTCTTCACCAGAGCCACGCTTAACTGCGCGCTTGATGTTATCGGCAGGCATGGAAGCCTTCTTGGCCTTGTAGATGGCGTCGTACAGGGACGGGTTGCCGTCAGGATCGCCACCACCCATACGTGCTGCGATCTCGATGTTCTTGATCAGCTTGGCGAACAGCTTGCCACGCTTTGCGTCGATGGCGGCCTTCTTGTGCTTGGTGGTCGCCCACTTGGAATGACCTGACATAATGCTCCTAGGCAGGTTGCGGATGTTTCAAACGAAACGATTCTAAAGCGGTTCTAAGACAAAGCGCCCGACATACGTATGTCAGGCGCGTCAACGGCCGTTTCATGCAGCCGGTTCACAACTGATACGTCTTATGACCGACGGCCATCTGGCAACGAGCCTCAAGAATGCGTTGGAATACGGTAATGAGTCCCAAAACCGCAAGCAATACCATGGCGATGGCCAGCCATAACCCTTGGTGCGTGAGCCCGGTAATCGCCATGCCCACCAGAATGATGACCAATCTGTCGGCACGCGTTGCAATGCCGTTTTTCACTTCGAAACCGACGGATTCGGCACGGGCGCGCGCATACGACGTCACGAACGACGTCATCATCGACACCATGGCTGCGGCGATACCAATCCAACTAATGCAATCCGGGCTTGACCGGTTGATGTCATACCACCAATCGGCATGCAGGATGAAGAAGATGACCACTCCGGCAAGCAATGCCCAATCAGCGATACGATCCAATGTGGAATCCAAAAAAGCACCGAATTGGGTGCCTCCCGTGGTCAGTGCCGCAATTGAGCCATCCAGGGAATCGGCGAGCACCAGCAACGTCAGCACCACCGCTCCGGCGAACAACCATCCCGTAATGCCAGTGGCGAAAGCCACCACAATGGTTCCAATAGCGCCAATAACCGTCACCGCATTCGCTGTCAGGCCAAGGGATACCAGTGCCTTGGCGAATGGCTCGATAAGTCTTTTGAATGGTGCACGGAGATGTTCTAACATGCGAATTCCTGTTCTTCGGAAAGCAAAAGGGCGTGCAAGCGTCAGTATGTGATGCTTGCACGCCCCCATAATTCATAACCGTATGCGACCGAACGTGAACGAATCAGATCAGTCTGCGATGGCGGCCTTGAAATCGTCGACGTTGTTGACCTGAACGCGCTTCTTCAGCACGGTCATGATCTGCGCCTTGGCCTCATCGACCGGCACACCGTTGAGCTGGCTGCCGTCACGGAAGCGGAAGCTCACCGCGTTGTTGTTCATGTCTTCCTCGCCGACGATGAGGATGAACGGCACCTTCGACTTGGAAGCGTTACGGATCTTCTTGCCGAAACGATCATCGGACATGTCGATTTCGCAACGAACCGTCTCCTCTTCCAAGCTGGCAATGAACTGCTGCAGGTGTGGGGCGAATTCGTCGGCAACGGGCACGCCAAGCACCTGGACAGGAGCGAGCCACGCCGGGAAAGCACCGGCATAATGCTCCAGCAACACGGCGAAGAAACGCTCAATGGAGCCGAACAGTGCACGGTGAATCATCACCGGACGCTGGTGGGTGCCATCGGCAGCGATGTACTCCAAGCCGAAACGTTCCGGAAGGTTGAAGTCAAGCTGGATGGTGGACACCTGCCACGTACGGCCGATGGCATCGCGAGCCTGCACGGAGATCTTCGGACCATAGAAGGCTGCGCCGCATGGATCGTCAACCAGTTCAAGTCCGGATTCCTTGGCGACTTCAGCCAACGTATTGGTGGCCTCTTCCCAGATTTCGTCGGAGCCGACGTACTTGTGCGGATCCTTGGTGGACAGCTCCAGATAGAAGTCGTCCAAACCAAAGTCCTTCAACAGACCAAGCACGAAGGTCAGCAGGTTCTTCAGCTCGTCCTTCATCTGCTCGCGGGTGCAGTAGATGTGGGAATCGTCTTGAGTCAAGCCGCGCACACGGGTCAGACCATGCACTTCGCCGGACTTTTCGTAGCGGTACACCGTGCCGAATTCAAACAGACGCAACGGCAACTCACGGTAGGAACGCTGACGGGATTTGAAGATCAGATTGTGCATCGGGCAGTTCATCGGCTTCAGGTAGTAGTCGAAGCCCTGCTTGACGACGTTGCCGTTCTCATCCTTTTCCTCGTCCAAACGCATTGCCGGATACATGCCATCCTTGTACCAATGCAGGTGGCCGGAAGTCTCATACAGACCGCCCTTGGTGATGTGCGGAGTCTGCACGAAGCTGTAGTGGTGCTTGCGATGCATTTCGCGGGAGTAATCCTCCATCGCGTTGATCACAGCGGCGCCCTTCGGATGGAACACAGCCAAGCCCGGACCGATCTCGTCCGGGAAGGAGAACAGATCCATTTCCGCGCCGAGCTTGCGGTGGTCACGCTTGGCGGCCTCCTCAAGGCGGGTTTGATATGCCTTGAGGTCCTCCTTAGTGGCGAAAGCCGCGCCATAGATGCGCTGCAGCATCGGATTGGCTTCGCTTCCGCGCCAGTATGCGGCTGCAGAACGCTCGATCTTGAACGCCTTGATATAGCGAGTGTTCGGCAGGTGCGGTCCGCGGCACAGATCCTTCCACACCACATTGCCGTCACGGTCGACGTTGTCGTAGAAGCTCAGTTCCTTGCCGCTGATTTCGGTGGCGGCTTCTGGATCGAGGTGGGCTTCCTTGTCTTTGATGAGTTCAATCTTGTACGGCTGATCGGACTCTTCTGCCAGAGCCTCCTCTTCGGTCACCACGCGGCGGCGGAAGGACTGGGAGGACTTGATAATGCGCTGCATGCGCTTTTCGATCTCTTTAAGATCGTCAGGAGTGAACGGAGTCTCGACATCGAAATCGTAATAGAAACCGTCTTTGATGACCGGGCCGACGCCGAGCTTGGCATCAGGACGGATCTCCTGCACGGCCTGTGCCATAACGTGGGTTGCGGAGTGACGCATGATGGCCAGGCCATCTTCGCTGTCCAATGCAATCGGTTCCACGACGTCGCCGTCGTGCAGTTCGGTATACAGGTCGCGGGGTTCGCCGTTAAGACGCACTGCGATGATATTCTTGTCTTCCGCGAAGAGCTGGACGCCAGTCTGATCTGCTGCCACCTCCTTCGCTTCGCCGTTGAGTGTAATGGAGATGGTCTGTTCAGCCATGAGTTGTCCTTTGCTATCGGGGTCCGCGGTACTAATGTGCAGGCCTGGACTGTATGTCAACGATGAACAAGATAGGGTTGAGTGCAGACATCGGCACGCTGAAAGAGTGAACAGCATGCTACAGCGCGATTATATTTTAACGGATCGTATTTGATGCTATTCGACGACATGCGCGTACGTGTATTGTGGCGCGCTTCGTGTCGACGTGATCTCCACCTTATCGGATGGCACGATCGACACGGTGGCTCCGTATTTCACTTTCAAACGTGAACCGACGCCTCCAGCGAGATTGACCGCGTTCTGCAGATTGTCGCTGTCTCCAATCGCCCTGATGATGAACGGCGCCTTGATATTCGTACCGTCGCAATCGAGACCGTCCGCCGTATCGCTGATGTATGTACTGGTAATCACGCGAATATCGTTGATTTCAATGACTTCCGCGCCGCTATTGCGTAGTTCCTCAAGTAGGGTGAATAAAATCGACGCGTCAATATCTCGCTTTGATCCTTTGGAAATACGGATGACCACGCCTTCGCCGGATACTGGTAAACGCCCGGAAAGAATGCCATTCGATTCAGCGTTCTGCCTGGCGATTTCCGCTGCCTTCTCGTTCTTGTCGGCGGTATCCTTCAGAGAGTCAAGCTGATTGGATAGTTCGCTTTTACGCTGTTCGAGCTTTTGCACCTGCGTACTCGTTTCGCTAATAAGCTTGGTCAGCTCGTCCTCGCTCATCGTCTCATATGTGGAGGTCGTGTTGTTCAGCTGGATAGCGTAGCTGAAGCCCAGCAACGCGCAAAGCACGGTTACGAGCACGCTTGAATACAGGCGCGCGCGAGTGGCCTTCGCATTCAGCGAAACCCTCTTCGGTTTGCGCCTGACCACAGGAAACGATCCGGTTTGGGTGCTGTCGTTGTTTTGGTCTTTGACGATCTGCTCGTGGATCTTGGAGAGTACATCCTTGTTGGCATCGTTGCGTCTGCTCATACGCCGTCATCCCTTGAAGATGAAACGTCGGATGGATGACACATTGGTGAAGATTCGAATGCCGAGCACGACGATGACCGCAGTCTGCAGCTGGGAACCGACGCCAAGCTGGTTGCCTAGGAAAACCAACAATGTTGCCGTAATAACATTCGAGAAGAAGGAAATCACGAAGACCTTATCGGAAAAGCTACGCTGAAAATAGGCTCGGGCGGCACCGAGCAGCGCATCGAGCGCCGCCAGCACCATAATCGGCAGATACGGCTGAAGGGCAATGGGAATGTCCGGCCGGACGAACACGCCAATGACCACGCCTATGATAAGTCCCAAGACCGCTGCCATTACTTGACCTTCCTTGCATATGTCACTTCGCCGGTCACCGCCGCTTCCAGCGTAATCGATTTGCTTCTGCTCACCTGCGGATAGATACCGGCTTCTTTGAAATCATCGTACAAACGTTTTTGCGTTTTCTTGCTCACCGCATTGGCAAGCGCACTGGAATTGCCGATCGCCTCGATGCGATAGGGGCTTTGCACGGAATTGACGCCGATAAGGATCGTCGTCCCTGCCGTTCGTATGGAAGTCTGCACACCGAGACGATACCCGTTAATGGCGATCGCCTCCGCACCGGACTGCCAAAGCAGCGAGACAAGCACCTGCAGATCGGAATCCGTGACCACACGGACTTGGCTGCCGTTTTCCCTTGGCAGTGACGAATCCGCGTTGTCTCCGCTCACCGATATTGGATTGGCGATGGTGAGCGTGATGCCTTCGCCTTGCACAGGAAGTACGCCATTGACCATTTCGTCATCCTGTATGGTCTGGTTCAGAGACCAGTTCGACACGGATTTCGATTCCTCCTCAACCCGGGCTCGCAGCGCGTTCACGTCTTTGGTGAGGGTTTCGACGTTTTTCGTTTGATCAGATAACTGACTTGACAGTTGCTTGCGTACTTCCTTACGTGGATCGGTACTCAGCTGTCGGACGAACACGCTTCCCGCCGTGCCTACGGCAATGCAGATAAGGAATACCAAAACCCGGGTGAACCAGACCGAAAACAATGACGGAGTTTTGGTGGCCAACCTCGAGTCCGTGTACATCACGTCCATCGGACGATTGGTCAAATCGTCAATAAGCCGCAATGAGTCATCATCCAGATTCCGCCTTCTGCGCGAAGTGGATGTCACGATATCAGGCTGCACATGATGCGAAGTCAGCCCGGCGAAGGACGCCGAGAAAACGGCGCGCCGCTTCGTAGGCGTATTCTCCGGAGACACCGGGAACGACGCACGTTCCGGAGCATCATGCATCATGTGAGTCAATCCTTATCGTTCTTCAGAAGCTGGATTCCCTGACGTATGTAAATATAGCCGGCAAGCCAGTACAATCCCACACCCCATATGCCGGTGGCGAGACCACACAAATGCAAAGTATCCGTAGCCGAATTAGACCAGATATCTGCGAAAATCAAGGCGACAATGGCAATCAGCAGCATGGCGGTGCCTGCTTTTCCAACGAAATGCACCGGCAGCGGACCGTAATCACGCTGCGCCAAAACCAGTACAAGAATCGCCATGATCAAATCTCGCAATCCGACGACGATCAGCATCCACCATGGAATGATGTCAGCGACTCCAAGCGCGAGAATACTGCAGAAAATCAATAATCTGTCTGCAATAGGATCGAGGATCTGCCCGATTTTGCTCACCTGATTGAACGAGCGTGCAATCAGACCATCCAAGCCATCGGACACCGCCGACAGCGCAAGCACAATCAATGCAAGCACCATCTCATGGCGAGAGACCAATACCGAGATGAAGGGAATCGAAATGATTCGCAACAGGCTGATAAGGTTCGGAACCGTGAAATAGATATCCCGCGGTTCCGGACTGTACTGTTTTTTGATAATCAGTTTGCTCATACTTCGAGCAATATTACATTCTCGAGGCCTGCAAAGCGGTGACGATTATGCCACGAGCACCAACTTCATACAACTGGTCCATGAGTTGGTTGACCTTGGCCTTCGGCACAACGACACGCACGGCCGCCCACTGCTTGTCATGAAGCGGGGAAACCGTCGGGCTTTCGAATCCAGGCGTGATGTCCACAGCCGCGGAAACCTTCTCGACTGGAATATCGTAATCCATGAGCACGTAACGCTGAGCAGTGAGCACGCCCTGCAGACGACGGCTAAGAATCGTCAAACGATCATCATCTTCAGCAAGACGCGGGGAACGAATGAGCACAGCTTCAGAATGCAACAGCGGTTCCGCGAAAATACGCAGGCCGGCGTTACGGAGCGTGGTGCCCGTGGATACCACGTCGGCGATCAAATCAGCCACACCGAGTTGCACTGACGATTCGACGGCACCATCAAGGTGTACGGTTTCAGCGTTGATGCCATGCTCAGCCAGATAATCATGCACAAGCTTGTCGAAACTGGTGGCGACGCGCTTGCCTTCGATATCTTCGAGCTTGCTAATCGGAGAATCATTGGGGGCTGCAAAACGGAACGTTGAAGCGCCAAAGCCAAGCTCCATATGCTCCTTGGCATCCGTACCGGAGTTGAGCAGCAGATCATGACCGGTAATGCCGACGTCGATGGTGCCTCGGCCAACGTAGACAGCGATATCGAGCGGACGCAGGTAGAACAGCTCCACGTCATTGTCGGGATCCTCCACAACCAGCTGACGCGGATTGCTCCTCAGGCGATAGCCGGCCTCGGCCAGCATGTTCCATGCAGGTTCGGACAGCATGCCCTTGTTGGGCACGGCGATTCTCAGCATTTTCCCTCCCAAAAAGGCCACGCCTCCTATGGCACGGCCAAAAACTCACAGATTCTTGTAGATGTCTTCGAGTGTGATGCCTCGGTCGATCATCATGACCTGCAGATGGTAGATGAGCTGGCTCATCTCTTCCGCAGTACGATCGGCGCCTTCGTACTCAGCTGCGATCCAGGTTTCGCCCGCCTCTTCGACAATCTTCTTGCCGATGAAATGCGTGCCCTTGCCCAGTTCGTCGACAGTCAACGAGCCAGCCTGCTTGGCTGCGGCCTTCTCGCTCAATTCAGCAAAGAGGGATTCAAAAGTCTTCATTATTCGTATCTATCCTCGAAATATTGGTAGGTTCAGGCCTTGAATGCGGCTTCAGCCTTCTCACGGATGGAATCAATGGCTTCCGCAGGATCCTCGGCACCATACACGGCGGAACCTGCGACCAGTACGTCGGCACCGGCCTCGGCTACAATGTGCGCGGTCTTCGGGCTGACACCGCCATCGACCTGAATCTTGGTGGCGAGGCCGCGACGGGTAATCTCGTCACGCAGACGACGTACCTTGGCCATCTGGTTGTCAAGGAACTTCTGGCCACCGAAGCCGGGCTCGACGGTCATGATAAGAATCATGTCGAATTCGTCGAGAATATCGAAAATCGGCTCGACAGGTTCGGCCGGACGCACCGCGAAGCAAGCCTTGCAACCCATCTCGCGCAGCTGGCGCGCCAGACGCACCGGAGCGTGGGTTGCCCCCATGTGGAAGCTTACGGATGCAGCGCCCAACTTGGCATATTCGGGTGCCCAACGATCCGGGTCCTCGATCATCAGATGCACGTCGACCGGAAGATCGGTGACTTCGCAGATACGAGCCACAATCGGCTCGCCCAAGGTCAGATTCGGAACGAAATGATGATCCATCACGTCGACGTGAACGAGATCTGCATTGGAGATGGCCTTGAGGTCGCGCTCAAGGTTGCAGAAATCAGCGGACAGGATGCTTGGTGCGATTTGAATAGTCATGGCTCTTATTCTATGAAAGGTAATCGACTTGCTGTTATTTGATGCCGGGCTGCTTGTCGGTATTCGAGACAGTTTCGGCATCGTTGGTTTTGATTTCATCAACCGTTTGCTCGGGGAAAGACACCACGGAATCCGAAGAATCCTCCGATTCACCGTTTTCAAGACGCTGCTCGATTTCGGTGACGGTACGAAGCTTCTCCGCCAACAGGTCAGTGTCTTTGCCCATTTGCTGCACGACGATGAATGACACCGCGCCGAGCACGAACACCGCCATGGAGACCCACACATTGATGCGCACGCCCAAGAATTCGTGCGCATAATCGATACGCAGGGATTCAATCCAAGTGCGTCCCAGGGTGTACCACATGATGTACACGGCAAACAGGGAACCTGCCTTGAGTTTCTTCATGGCTTTGGAACCGATGTATACGATAATCGCGGCGCCGATGAGGTTCCAGATCATCTCGTACAAGAACGTCGGATGGAACAGCGTGCCACTCGGGCATGTGGCTCCGTCATAGCACTGTTCGCTATGCCCGATGGCAGTGCCTTCCATGTTGAGTTTCAAACCCCATGGAAGCGTTGTCGGAGCGCCATACAGTTCCTGGTTGAACCAGTTGCCCAAACGCCCAACAGCCTGCGCTACCAACAGGCCCGGAGCGATGGCGTCAGCCAGCAAGGCCATTGGATAGTGCTTATGACGGCACCATGCCCATGCGGCCAGCGCTCCGAACAGCACGCCGCCCCAGATGCCAAGTCCGCCATTCCAAATGCGGAACATTTCCGCCCAGTCGCCATCCGGTCCGAAGAAACGTTCAGGCGTGGTGATGATGTGATAAAGTCGTGCGCCGATAATGCCCGCAGGCACGCTGACCAGAGTGATATCAAGCACTTGGTCGAAATTGCCACCCAACTTTTTCCAACGTGTGGTGGTTATCCATACTGCAAGGACGATTCCCATCAAAATGCACAACGCATAGATATGAATCGTTACTGGACCGATGGAAAACTGCGAAATCGTTGGCGATGGAATGTATGCAAGTGTCATGGTTTCCTGATGGTAGTCCACGCATCCGATATGGTGCGTGGACCACCGAAATCGTCAGAATGGTTTACTTTGCGACACGCGCGTTATGGACGCCGTCCGCAAGCTCTTCGGCTTTGGCGGCCAACGCCTTGAGACCCGTGGCCTCATCGACTGCGTTTTTCCCGGATTCGTCAAGCATGGTGTGCACCAATGCGGATCCGACGATGACGCCATCAGCGTATGAGCCGACTCGCGCGCCTTGTTCGGCGGTGGAAACGCCGATGCCAACGCAGACGTTCTTCGCGCCGGCATTGCGCGTGCGTGCCACCAACTCTTCCGGAGAAGCATCGATGGTGGAACGTTCGCCAGTGACGCCCATACGGGCTGCCGCATAGACGAAGCCGCGAGCGTTGCCTGCCACGACCTTCAAACGGCTGTCGGTGGAGTCCGGGGACACGAGGAAGATTCGGTCAAGTCCATGACGGTCCGAAGCTTCGATCCATTCACCTGCCTCGTCTGGAATGAGATCCGGAGTAATCAGGCCGGCGCCACCGGCATTTTCAAAATTGCGTGCAAAACGTTCCACGCCGTAATGGTAGATAAGGTTCCAATAGCTCATCACCAGAGGGACTCCCCCGGCGTTGGCCACGGTTTCGACGGCTTTGAACACGTTCGCGATTTTCTCGCCGTTGTCAATGGCGATCTGCGAAGCCGCTTGGATGACGGGACCATCCATAACCGGATCGGAATACGGCAGACCAATCTCGACGGCATCGACGCCATGCTCAACCATGGTGCGGAATGCTTTCAACGAATAGTCAGAATCAGGGAATCCATATGGAAGATAACCGATGAATGCAGGCTTGTTCGCCGCTTTGAATTCATCGAACATGGCTTCCGTCGGACTCGGCTTATGGCTGATGCCGAGAGGCTGCCCGGACGGCGTGGTTACTGTTGCGTTCGTCATAATGGATACTCCTTCTTTCACTCGCCGTCCGCGTTATTGCCCTGGGCTCCATTGGCTTCGAGCGCTTTGGCTTGCTCGTCGGTCAGATAACCGAACCATTTGCCGGCAGTGTTCATATCCTTGTCCCCACGACCGGAAATGTTGATGATCATGACCGGATGCTCATATCCCTTGGCCTTGAGATCCTCAGCCGCCTTGTATGCGCCTGCAACGGCATGGGAACTTTCGATCGCCGGAATAATGCCTTCGGTCTCGCAGAGATCCTTGAAAGCGCTCATGGCTTCCTCATCGGTCGCCCAAGAATAATTGACACGTCCGATTTCCTTGAGCCATGCGTGCTCCGGGCCCACAGAGGCGTAGTCCAAACCAGCGGAGATGGAATACGTATCGAGGGTCTGGCCTTCGGAATTCTCAAGAAGATAGCTCTTGGCACCTTGGAACATACCCAGTTCACCGGTTCCCGGTGCGAAGCGAATGGCATGGCGTCCGGATTCCGGACCATTGCCGCCTGCCTCATAGCCGTACAGGTTCACGCGTTCGTCATCAAGGAACGCATTCATGATGCCGATGGCATTGGAACCGCCACCGACGCATGCACAAACCGCATCCGGGTGATCGATACCATACCAATCCTGAAGCTGCTGCTTAGCTTCCTCGCCGATGATCTTCTGGAAATCGCGCACCATAGCCGGGAATGGATGCGGACCGGCAACAGTGCCCAGCAGGTAGTGAGTGTCTTTTACATTGGTAACCCAGTCACGAAGAGCCTCGTTGATGGCGTCCTTAAGGATGTGATCGCCCAAGGTGACTTCCACGACTTCCGCACCAAGCATGCGCATACGTGCAACGTTCAGGGCCTGACGACGCGCATCGATTTGGCCCATGTAGATACGGCACTTCAGTCCAAGCATGGCGCACACCGTAGCGGTGGCGACACCGTGCTGACCTGCACCGGTTTCAGCAATGACCCGAGTCTTGCCCATGCGCTTGACCAGCAGGGCCTGACCGAGTGCATTGTTGATCTTGTGCGCGCCAGTGTGGTTTAAATCCTCACGCTTGAAGAACACGCGGGCGTCAAGACCAGTCTTTTCCCTCAGACGCTCGGCAAAGCGCGGCGCATCGGTCAACGGTGACGGACGACCGACATACTGCTGGTTCAATCGAGCCAGTTCCTTATGAAATTCCGGATCAGCCTTGGCTTCCTCGTAGACACGTTCAAGCTCGTCAAGCGCTGTAATCAGCGCTTCCGGCACATAGCGTCCACCGAACTGACCGAAATACGGTCCTTCATGACTTGCCAACGGGGTTTGTTCGGATGCTTTCACTCTTGCTCCTGCCTTTACTAGTCGCTCCACAGCCTGTTCATGGTTGGATGCGGTTGCGACACCTTCGCCAACCAGCACCGCGTCGGCTCCGGCGCGGGCATAATCCTCAAGTTCCACCGATCCGAACACTCCAGATTCCGCTACGCGGATCACATCGTCCGGCAAATCGGCGGCAAGCTCGTTGTATTTGTTCACATCGACCTTGAGATCCTTGAGATTTCGTGCATTGATGCCGATGACTCGCGCTCCGGCATTGATCGCGCGCTGAATCTCCTCGCGAGTGTGCGTTTCGACCAGCACCGTCATATTGAGGCTATGCGCCAGTTCAAGCAAAGACTTGAGCTTGTCGTCATCCAACGCGGCAACAATCAGCAGCACCAAATCGGCGCCATGCGCCCGTGCCTCCCAAATCTGGTATTCCGTGACAATGAAATCCTTGCGCAACACTGGAATTTTCACGGCTGCACGGACCTTATCGAAATCATCAAGCGATCCAAGGAATCGACGACCTTCGGTCAGCACGGAAATCGCGCTGGCACCTCCTTTTTCGTATTCCCTGGCCAATGCGGCAGGATCAGGAATGTCGCTAAGGTGCCCTTTCGATGGCGAAGCCCTTTTAATCTCCGCGATCACCGGAATGCCATCCGCTTTTTTCAGCCACTGTCGCGCATCAATAGGGGCCGGCGCTTCGAATGTCTGACGCTTCACCTCATCAAGGGAAATGTTCTGTTCACGTGCTCGTTGGTCTTCGACAGCTCCCGCCACCAGTTCATCGAGTACAGACATGGTGTTCCTTTCAGCATTTTACTCGATTGGTTAGCTTGATTTGACTCACAACTGGCGAAGCTGCGAGGCGATCTGCACCGCTTCGACGCTGGCCTCGGCCTTGTTGCGAGTCTCCTGCCACTCACTGGCCGGCACGGAATCAAGTACGATTCCGGCTCCGGCCTGCACGCTCGCTTCATGGTCGCGGATGAATGCCGTTCGAATGGCGATTGCCATATCGAGGTTGCCTGAAAAATCGAAATAGCCGACAGTGCCGCCATAAATGCCACGATCTGCGGGCTCAAGCTCGTCGATGATTTCAATGGCACGTGGTTTTGGCGCACCGGAAAGCGTCCCGGCTGGGAATGCCGACGTGAACACATCGAACGACGTCATGTCGGGGTTAACTCGCCCGGTAACGGTCGAACAGATGTGCATAATGTGGCTGAATCGTTTGATATCCATCAAGGATACGACTTCCACGCTTTCCGGAAGACATACACGGCTCAGATCATTGCGGGAAAGATCAACGAGCATGATGTGTTCGCTACGTTCTTTTGGATCGGCAAGCAGATCCTTGGCAAGTTGCTCGTCTTCCTCAATAGTGGTGCCACGAGGCCTCGAACCGGCAATCGGGAAGGTCATGGCATGGCCATTGTCCACTTTGATCAGCGTTTCCGGGCTGGATCCAATAACGTTGAAGTCACGCCCCTGCGCATCGGTCAACGACATGAAATACATGTATGGGCTGGGGTTGAGCGTACGAAGCACGCGGTACACGTCGAATGGATCGGCTGGCGAATCAATGTCAAGACGCTGGGAAATGACCACCTGGAACACGTCACCATCGATGATGTGCTGCTTGGCGATTTCAACGGAACGCTCATAATCGCTCTTCTCCGTACGGAAACGAAGCTCGGGCTGGCTAATGGTCTCATCCAACACATTGACGCGAGCTTCACCTTCGACAGGCGTGGCGGCCTTACGCTGCATATCATCCAATCGCGCCACCGCCTCGTCGTATGCCGCATCGGCACGGGTGGATCGATCGTCTACGTTCACCGCATTGGCGATCATCCATACCGATCCGGACACATGGTCGACCACAGCAATATCCGTGGCCAATGCCAGAACTGTTTCCGGCTGCCCGGTCTCGTTCGGCGCCTCGGCACGCAAGGTCGGTTCCCAATGGCGAATCGCATCCCAACCGACGGTACCGACCAGACCACTGGTCAGGTTCGGCAGTCCTTCGACATGCGGCGCTTTCAGTGTTTTCAGCGCAGCATGCGCGACTTCCATCACATCGCCTTCGGTAGGCACGCCTGCGGGAACCTGACCCAACCAATCGGCCTTGCCGTTGTTGGAACGCAACTGAGCCATGGAATTCACACCGATGAAGCTGTATCTGTTCCACGCGCCGCCAAATTCCGCGGATTCAAGAATGAATGTGCCGGAACGTCCTGCAGCAAGGCGTTCATAGAATCCGACAGGAGTCAACGAATCAGCCAGAAGTCGGCGCACAATCGGAATCACACGATATCCCTGATCAGCCAATTCGTGGAATTGTTCGCGACTCGGCCAGGTGGCGCCCCACTTGAGTGCTTGTACGCTGCATTCACTCATCGCTGGCCCTCCTGTTCCTTGGTACGGTATCCTACGACCACGGGCAGTTGCCCGCCTTCTTCGAAGCAGGATCGTTTGCCGGTATGGCAGGCCGCTCCCACTTGATCGACTTCAACCAGAATGGCATCCCCATCGCAATCCAGTGCGAAGGACTTCACATACTGGGCATGTCCGGAAGTGTCTCCCTTGCGCCAGTACTCCTGCCTGGACCTCGACCAGAACGTGACGCGACCAGTCATCAGGGTGCGTCGTATGGCTTCGTCGTTCATGTAGCCGACCATCAGCACTTCTTTGGTGTCGAATTGCTGGATGACGGCTGCCACCAGTCCTTTATCGTCCCTCTTGAGACGTTCTGCGATTCGTGGGTCAAGAATAGTGCTGTTGTCGTATGCTTCGTTGGTCATGATGGTGTTATTGATTTGTTTCTTCGATTATTGATTACGTTATTCGCCTGTTTTGCGGTTTTCGGCTTTCATCGCACGGTATAGCCGGCGGCCTTGATGGCATCCTTGACTTCGCCGATGGTGACTTTGCCGTAATGGAAGATCGACGCGGCCAACACGGCATCCGCTCCGGCTTCGATCGCCGGGGGGAAATCGGCAGCCTTGCCCGCACCTCCGGAAGCGATGATCGGAATCTTCACTTCCTTACGCACGGCTTTAATCATTTCCAAGTCAAAACCCTGTTGGGTACCATCCGCGTCCATGGAATTCAGCAGGATCTCCCCCGCGCCCAACTCCTGAGCACGCTTGACCCACCAGATAGCGTCAATGCCGGTGGATTTGCGGCCTCCCATGGTGGTTACTTCAAAGCCCGACTGAGTGTGTCGCTCGCCCTGCTCACGGCGTGCATCGACGGATAATACGAGCACTTGGTTGCCGAATCGTTCTGCGACACGGCCAATCAGCGTCGGATCATTGATGGCCGCAGTGTTGACTCCTACCTTGTCAGCTCCGCAACGCAGCAGAGAATCCACATCTTCAGGGGCACGTACGCCTCCACCCACGGTCAATGGGATGAAAATCTGTTCGGCAGTTCGACTCACCACATCGACCATGGTCTGCCGATGCGAGCTCGAAGCGGTCACATCGAGGAAAGTCAGTTCGTCGGCACCCTGACGGTAGTATTCCGCGGCAAGTTCAACCGGATCGCCGGCATCGCGAAGATTCTCGAAATGCACGCCCTTGACTACTCGTCCCGCATCAACATCAAGACATGGAATGACTCGGACTGCCAGTGACATGCTGTTTTACTCCTTCGCGCATAATCATGTGTGCAACGAATGCAAGAGTAACCGTTTTACGTTACGCATGTTCGTCGGAAGTCCGAGTAGCGGACAGAACAAGCATCTTTCCTTGAAATCTAATCTTGTTCCTTAGCTGCGAGCTGCCCGCATGCACCATCGATATCCTGCCCGCGCGTGTCTCGCAACGTCGCAGTAATGCCTGCTTTATGAAGGATATCAAGGAACTGCTGTTCATCCTCAGGCTTCGAAGCGGTCCATTTCGATCCTTCGATGGGATTGAGCGGAATCGGATTGACATGAGCCCAATTGTCACCGTAATGGTTCAATCGCTTAGCAAGTAATTTGGCATGCTCGGCTTGATCATTGATACCGCGCATCAGAGCATATTCGATGCTTACGCGACGTTTCGAAGCCAAGTAATAGTCATGTGCCGCATCAAGCACCTGCGTAGTATTGAAACGCTTGTTCATTGGAACGAGCTCGTCTCGCAACTCATCGCTCGGAGCGTGCAAGGACACGGCCAAACGCACCGGAATGCCTTCTGCCGTGAGTTTCTTGATACCTGGTACCACACCGACCGTGGAGACGGTGATGTTGCGTGCCGAAATGCCGAAACCTTCAGGTGGCATGGCGCTGATTTGGCGTACAGCGCTCAATACGGACTTGTAATTGCCCATAGGTTCGCCCATGCCCATGAACACGATGTTGCTCAGGCGCCCGAGACCACCAGCGACTTCGCCGTCGTGCATGGCTTTCGCGGCCACACGAACCTGTTCCAGAATCTCGCCTGCCGACATGTTTCTCGTCAGACCCAATTGACCTGTGGCACAGAACGGGCAGCCCATTCCACAGCCTACCTGGCTGGAAATGCATAAGGTGGTGCGGGTGGGATACCGCATGAGCACGGACTCAATAAGAGAACCGTCGAACAGACGCCATAGCGTTTTGATAGTAGTGCCCTCATCGGCCACTTGACGGGTCACTTCGGTAATGAGCGTTGGGAAAAACGCCTCTGCGGCTTCGGCTCGTTTCGCTGCAGGAAAGTCAGAGAACTCTTCGGCAGCGACGTCGAAATGCCCATAGTAATGATTGGCAAGCTGCTTGACTCTGAATTTCGGAAGTCCAAGATCCTTGGCTTTCGCGATACGTTCGTCTTCAGTCATATCAGCAAAATGCAGCGGCGGCTTGCCTCGACGCGCATGATCTTTGGAAAGCACGTCGCGGAAGGCACCGGTAGTGCCTCCTGGAGTAATACCGGTTTCCGGCAAATCCTTCGTGGAATTCACGGAGTCGCTCATGCTTGTGTTTGCCTTTCTCACATTCCAGTTGCCCACAGCAGCACGCACACGAACGGCGCGCACAGCAGAATGGAATCCACACGATCCATCACGCCACCGTGTCCCTTAAGCAGGTGTCCCATGTCCTTGATGCCGATATCTCGCTTCAACATGGATGCGCACAAATCGCCAAACGTTCCGGCGATGCCGATCATGAAACCGGCCACGACAGGGACCCACCAGCGGGAAATCCACACATCCGACCCGTACGTGCAGAACATCACGGCAAAAGATCCGATCATGGAGAACAGAATGGAACCTGCAAGACCCTCCCACGATTTCTTCGGCGAAATGCGGGGGCTTAGCTTGTGCTTGCCCAGCCATGCCCCGGCGAACAAACCACCGGTATCGCTCAACGCGGGCATGAATACCATCATAATAGCATGCGCGACGGGATGATCATTGAATGTCAACGGCATGATGAGGCAGGAAGCCAGAAGCGGAATGTACAGCACGGTGAACATGGAGACCGCGACATGGCTCAGCCTGCTATGGCTTACCTCTCCCTGCTCATGGTTGAAGGAGGATTCAAGTCTTGCGCCTGCATCGGTGTGGGAAAGCTTATCCGCCACGGCCAGAGAGATGCGGCTGCCGAACGTCACTTTAGCGCTGGCGGCGATCGCTACGACCACCAAAGACACCAGCACGCATACCGTCATGGCGACGATATGACGTTCGCTGTAATAGGTGGACAGCAACGTCGCCGCCGAACATACCCACAACACCGCCACGGGAATATGAAGTCCCGCAGTGGCGAAATCGACGCGCAGCTCCCAAAGGGCAAGCACCATGAACAGCACAACCAGATAGACGAACAAGTCAATGCTGATCAGCAGACACGCCAAGATGAGGATGACGAGCACCGCCCCTGTGGCGATGGCCTGCGGCATATTACGCCCCGTCTTCTTGTTGATGGCGTTGATGGCCTCTTCGGTTTCTTTTTCGAGCTGTTCCTGATGTTCCATCATGTTCCCTGTCTGGCTGTGCGTCGATTCTTTTCAGGAGATGAAGGTCTCTCAGACCTCCATGATCTCCTTCTGCTTGGCTTCGAGCAGGGTATCAAGTTCATCAGTGGTCTGCTTGGTGATCTTGTCGAGCTCCTTGAGCAGACGATCGCCCTCGTCCTCACCCATCTCGCCGTCCTTGATGGCCTTGTCAAGGGATTCCTTGGCCTTGCGTCGGATGTTGCGCACTGCGACCTTGCCATCTTCCGCCTTGCCCTTGGCGAGTTTGACATATTCCTTGCGACGTTCCTCGGTCAGCTCCGGCATGGTCAGGCGAATGACGTTGCCGTCGCGACGCGGGCTGGCGCCCAGATCGGAATCACGCAACGCCTTCTCGACGGCATTGGCCTGGGACGCGTCAAACGGAGTGACGGACAGGGTACGCGGTTCCGGCACGCCGATGGTGGCGACGGCCTTCAGCGGGGTCGGAGCTCCATAATAATCAACGGTGATACCGTTGAGCAGCGCCGGATTCGCGCGGCCGGTACGAATGCCGGAGAAGTTCTCCTTGGTGGATTCCACGGACTTGGCCATCTGTGCCTTGGCCTGTTCGACAATAGTTGCCATTTGTACTCCTTGTTGTTGGTTGTTTGATCGATATTCGACGTTGAATGTCGTTATTCAGCGAGTGTGGACTCCGCGGTGGAAACCATAGTTCCGATTTCCTCACCGAGAAGGGCGCGGGTCACATTGCCATTGCCTTCGAGCCCGAAAACACGGATGCGCTGCTTGTTGTCGCGGGCCATGGAAAGCGCGGATGCATCCATAACGGCGAGATTGTCGACGAGGGCACGATTATAGCTCAATGTGGCGAAACGCTTGGCGTTCTCGTCCTTACGAGGATCGGCGGTATAAACGCCGTCCACGCCGTTCTTGCCCATCAGCACCTCATCGCAATGGATTTCCAAAGAACGCTGAATGGACACAGTGTCAGTGGAGAAATACGGCATACCGGCACCAGCGCCGAAAATCACGACACGGCCCTTCTCCAGATGACGAATGGCCTTGAGCGGAATGTACGGCTCGGCGACCTGACCCATGGTGATGGCGGTCTGCACGCGCGTGGCCTGTCCCTCCTGCTCCAAGAAGTCCTGCAGAGCGAGGCAATTCATCACCGTGCCCAGCATGCCCATATAATCGCCGCGGGAGCGGTCGATTCCAGCCTGTTGAAGTTCCGCGCCGCGGAAGAAGTTGCCGCCTCCGACGACGATGGCGACCTGAACGCCCTGCTGCACCGCGGGAACGATTTCCTCAGCGATACGGCGGATGACGGACGTGTCAATGCCGACTTTGCCGCCGCCAAACGCCTCTCCGGATAGTTTGAGCAGCACTCTGCGTGGATTATCACCAGTGTTTTCGCCAGTCATGAAAAGCCTTTCTTGCCCGAGAACTCACGAAATTTACCGCTCTCAAGAGTATCGGCAAACACAGACACCACACCGCAACGACACAGCGTCGAGAAGAAAACAAAGTTGGCCATCACCCTGTGGATGATGGCCAACCTCATGGAATCTCTAGCGTCTAACGCACGGATTCACCATTGAAGCCGAATTCACTCAGCCTCGCCCTTGCCGACCTCGACACGAGCGAAAGCCACGGCTGCGCCGCCGACTTCCTTGAACAGGTCGCCAACGGTCTTGGACGGATCCTTGACATAGGACTGCTCGAGCAGGACGTTCTCCTTGTAGAAGGCATTGAGACGGCCTTCCACGATCTTCGGAACGATCTTCTCCGGCTTGCCTTCGGCCAAGGACTTCTCGGTGGCCACGCGGCGCTCGGACTCGACCACATCGGCCGGAACGTCCTCGCGGGTCAGCCACTGGGCACCCATTGCGGAAATCTGCAGAGCGGCTTCGTGAGCCACAGCAGCGCCGGCCTCATCGGTGGCGATCATGGCCACGATGCTCGGCGGCATCTCAGCGGACTTCTTGTGGGCGTAGATCTCAACGTGTGGACCCTCGACCTTGGCGAACTGGCCGACCTTGACGTGTTCACCGAACAGAGCGGCCGCCTCTTCGACGGCTTCCTTCACGGTGGCTTCGCCGGAAGCGGCTGCCAGCACTTCGTCCACAGAAGCGGCCTCGGCTTTGACGGCGTCTTCGAGCACGCTGTCAGCGAACTCCACGAACTTCGGAGTCTTGGCCACGAAGTCGGTCTCGGAATTCAGTTCGACGGCGTAACCGGTCTGGCCATTGGCGGATTCCACGACCTGGGAGGCGATGGTGCCTTCCTGAGCCTTGCGACCTTCGCGCTTGCCAGCGGCCTGGATGCCCTTGGCACGGATGATTTCCTTGGCGCGAGCCACGTCACCCTCAGCCTCGGTCAGAGCCTTCTTAACGTCCATCATGCCGGCGCCAGTTTCCTCGCGCACCTGCTTGATCAGAGCTGCAGTGATTGCTGCCATTGATTTGTCTCCTCTGAAAAATAGTGATGCCCCATATGATGGGAGGCACAACACCTCCCATCATAGTGGATATTTTCACTCAGCCTTGGCTTCGCCTTCAGCTTCGGCTTCGGCTTCAGCCGGTGCATCGGCGGCCGGAGCGCCCTCAGTGAGGAGCTCCTTCTCCCAAGCGGCCATCGGCTGCTCGGTCTCGCCCTCAGCCTTAGCGGCCTTGCCGGAACGCTCCAGCAGGCCTTCGGCCACTGCGTCAGCCATGAGGCTGGTCAGCAGTTCGATGCCGCGGATGGCGTCATCGTTGGCTGCGATCGGGTACTCGACGGACTCCGGATCAGCGTTGGTGTCGACGATGGCAACGACCGGAATGCCCAGCTTGTGAGCTTCCTCAACGGCCAAAGCTTCCTTGTTAACGTCAACCACGAACATGGCGGACGGAGTACGGTTCATGTTGCGGATACCGCCCAGCTGCTTAGCCAGCTTGTCCTTCTCGCGCTCGAGAAGCAGCAGTTCCTTCTTGGTCAGACCGGAACCACGCACGTCGGTGAAGTCCATCTCTTCGAGTTCCTTGAGACGGGAGACGCGCTTGGACACGGTCTGGAAGTTGGTCAGCATACCGCCGAGCCAACGCTCGGAAACGTACGGCATGTTCACGCGGACAGCCTGATTGGAAACGGCTTCCTGAGCCTGCTTCTTGGTGCCGACGAACAGCACGGTGCCGTTGTGAGCGACGGTAGCCTTGATGAAGTCGTAGGCCTTGTCGATCATGTCGAGCGACTTGAACAGGTTGATGATGTGGATGCCGTTGCGCTGGGTGAGGATGAACTGCTTCATCTTCGGATTCCAACGACGGGTCTGGTGGCCGAAGTGCAGGCCTGCCTTCAGCATGTCGCTCATATTGATCTGAGCCATGGTATTACTACCTCTTTCTGTCGGTTCTTGCCTGGTCATGCGTTCCTGCGTGCAGCCAAAGCCTTGCGGCGTCGGCCGACCGACACAGGTCGTCGCGAACATGACGCGAATTGGTTGTATGCCGGTTGACAATATTGGGTGGCTCAGGACTTTCACGACAAAGCCCTTCGCCGGATGGCACACAAGGCATAAAATACCATGGGGTCACGTCTTTTCGCAAAGACGTGACCCCAAGTCGTCATATCGGTGAGATGCGAACAATCACTTGTGGTGATTGCGCATGTAGCGCATCGCCTCTCGGCGTTCCTCTTTCTCCAAACGATCAAGATAGACATGACCGTTCAAGTGATCGGTTTCATGCTGCAACATGCGGCCCATAATGCCACGACCTTCCAGCACGACCGTCTTGCCTTCCAAATCGATGCCACGCACACGAGCGTAATCGGCGCGACGGGTCTTGTACCACAATCCCGGCACAGACAGGCATCCCTCATCTCCGTATTGTTCACCGCTGGTCTCTTCGAGGACAGGGTTGAGCACATACCCGATCTTGCCGTTGATGTTATAGGAAAATGCCCTCAGATTCACGCCAATCTGATTAGCTGACAAGCCAGCCCTTCCTGGATCGTCAACGGTATCAAGCAGATCCTGTACCAGATGACGCACGGCCGGCGTAATTTCCTTGATAGGATCACAGGGGGTACGTAGCACCGGATCAGGTACGACTCGAATCTCACGAATTGCCAAGATTATCGCTCCTCGTTCATGGTTGTTTCCTCAGTTTCCGATGAGTCTTCCGGCGTTTGGAACTCGCCGGCGTCTTCGGTCTGCTTCTTAATTTTCTCCTGCATGGTATCAAATGCCTGCCGAACCTTCGGACTTACGGATTCGGAAGCCTGACGCATGGATTCGGAAGCCTGCTTGACCGTTTCGGTGGTTCGGTCAAGAATCTGCACCGTCTTTGGCAGCGGTTTGTTGGATGGCTTCGGCGCATACAGCACATTGTCGATGACATTTTCGTACCGCTTAAGCACCTTCGGCCTGACAACTTTCAGGCTCGCCGTCAGAGTGCCCTTCTCCTGGCTGAACTCCTCGTCGAGGATTTCGAACTTGCGAACGGATTCAGCACGAGAGACATTCGCATTCGCCTTTTCGACATACTGCTGAATGAATGCGCGCACGGCATCGTTCTTCGCGATCTGCTCCATGGGCATGTTGCTATCAAGTCCCTGCTGTGCAAGCCAGGAACGAACCATCTCCTGATCAAGCTCAATCAAAGCTCCGATGAACGGCTTGCCATCACCGACCACCACACCATGCGACACGATCGGGCAAGTGTTGATGACATCTTCCATAGGTGCCGGACTGACGTTCTTACCGCCGGCCGTAATGATGATATCCTTCTTGCGACCCGTAATGTACACGAATCCGTTGTCGTCGATGGTTCCCAAATCGCCGGTCTTCAGCCAGCCATCAGCCATCTTGACATCGGCTGTCAGCTCCGGCTTCTTGTAGTAGCCAAGGAACACGTTGGGGCCCATCACCTGCAGTTCGCCGTCGTCATCGGTGCGCACGCCCATGCCCGGCCCGGGCTTGCCTACGGAACCGACGCGGTTGGCGTCCTGCCAGTTGACAATCATGGGAGCGGCGGTTTCCGTCATGCCATAGCCCTGAATGAAGGTAATGCCATCCATACCGTTGAAGAAATGGGCGAGATCGACGTTCAAAGGAGCGCCGCCACAAGCCAGATATCTCATGTTCGGACCCAAAGCAGAACGAATGGATTTGCCTACGACAGACATAAAGAACGAATGTTCGGCACGAGCCACAATGGAATGGCGTCCGGTTTCCTGCTCGTCCTTCGACCATTGCACAAAATGATCGAAAGCCTTGGCGAACACTCTTCCACGAATACCCGCTCCGGCCTTTTGCGAAGCCGCGTTATACACTTTCTCGAACACACGGGGAACTCCCAGCAGATAGGTCGGCTTGAAGCTACGCAGATCGGCAAGCAGATGCTTGGCTCCGGGCAGATAGCCGACCACCCCCTGCCCGCCAATCGCAACATACTGAATATAGCGAGCGAAGCAGTGCGCCAACGGCAGGAACAACATCAGACGATTCGGCTGATATAGCATTTCATCGAGAATGATGTAGCCGTTCAGCACGATATGCGTGAAATTCCGGTGAGACAGCATCGCTCCCTTGGGCTTGCCAGTGGAACCAGACGTGTACACAATGGTGAGCATGTCATCGGCCTTGACCCTGGAAATCACCTGATCGAGCGTGTCCTCGCCGACACCTTCTCCAAAATCAGCAACGGCATCAAGACCATCCGCCTTGAAGTTGAAGACGTAGCGCAGGCTGCTGTGCTCATCGCGAATCTGTTCAAGCGTTTGTGTATGCGCGGAATCACCGGCAAAGGCGATGATCGGATCCACCTCTTCGATGATGGACGCGGCCTGCCTGGCGGAATCGGTTTCATACACGGGCACGCTTACCGCGCCGATTGCGGCGCAGGCAAAATCGATGACTCCCCATTCGTAGCAGGTAGGCGAATAGATGACCACCATGCTTCCGGCCTTGACCCCTAGGCCAAGAAGACCTTTCGCAACCGCGCGCACACGCTCAAGCATCTCCCCCGCCGTAACGTCATGCCATCGACGAGTCCCGTCGTCCTGCCATTGGGCGATGAGATCATCAGGATCACGTTTAGCGCGTCTGGAGAGCAGTGCGAAAACGGTATCCTCATCCGTAGTGCTATACGCAGGTTCCGGTACAAATTCTCTCAACATGAGTCCCTATAGTAGTTGCAGTATGCTCAAGGCACGCTGAAAACCCTTGAAAACGGCTGAATTCAGCCAATTCCAAGGGTTTTGAATGGTTACTTGTTATACGTCACACGCCGAAATCAGCGACTTCGCACTTCCAAGCAGATCCCTTGAGGACGCACTTCAAATTGCTGCACAGCCTTCGTCCTCCAATGCCCATCAGCACGGTGCTTTCGAAGCATGTCGGAGAGACCAACCAGCTGTCAACGTAATATACGGTGATCGGAAGCAGACCCAACTGCGCGTATATCCTCACATCCTTCTTCATCTGTGCCGAGATCTGAGCGGAGGCATTTCTCAGCTTTCTCATGCAGGCCTCGCTCAATACCCTTTCCACGCGTGCTTCTTTCTGCCTGCCACGGAAGATATCGACAACATTGCAGATCAACTGCGCCGCGAACATGTTCATGGAGTAGGCAAATTCAGCATCGCACGGCCCAGGCATTATCTGGATGTAATGGAATGGTATTTTCCTGCCGAAAAGATCTGAATTAAGAAACCCATCATACGAGGGAAGCGTTTTATCGTAATCGAAAACCGGCTTTCTGCCAAGCTCAAGAGATATCCTTTCCCACTCTGTCAGGTTTTCTCCCTCGCGTTTCTTCCCACTTTTATCAGCGCGCTTCGCATTGGCCGCTGATCCCTGGTCAGAAGGTGGAACCTCCGAGAAGGGCTCGTTAGCCTCCGGCGGCGGAACATCATTTTCACATGAATCATCCATGATGAATCCCTTTCTTATTCGCCCGACTCATCGTTGAGAGGGGGTGTAAGAACCATTAAGGCACAAAAGCCATCCCCCGTCAAGTTGACATTTGATTCTTGTGGATAAGTGGATAACTTCAGATGTTTCAAACACTTTAGAACACCCTAAAGATAAATTTTATACCCCTAAAACATTACAAAAAAGGGGGCATATCGTTGAAAAAGCAAAGAGAATCCTTCTTTGGCGAAAAACCCTAAGTTCGTCTCAAAAACGCTTAGTAAAAATGAACGGCATTAGCCTTCACTGAAAGATAATGATCATGTTTGTTCGTATATGCTCACATAAAGTTATGTTACCGGGCATACACTCCTCTAAGTGCGCTCAAGAAAAATAAAAAAAAATTGGCTCTGCGGCATTCGCCGCAGAGCCGTCTGAGAATGGGCTCCCCCACCTGGACTCGAACCAAGACAAAGGGTTCCAAAGACCCGTGTGCTGCCATTACACCATGGGGGAATGGCGGAAAACCTTGCGGTTACCGCCAAGTGTCTATTATGCCACATGTCGCCAACACCGCGTGTCTCGACGTGTCGCACTAATAAAAAACGTTGTTTAAGGTGCACAAAAAGTGTTATGCGCACCTTAAACAACGGTACTCGCTTCACTGATATGGGAGTTACCCCACAAACATGCGGAACGTACGCTAAGCATGCCCGCGCAACGCGTCATCAGGCGAACAAGAAGCCCTGTCCGTGATGCTCCGGATATGTGTCGAACAACTCAGCCACAGAGCCGTCTTCGAACACAGCACGGATGGCGCTGGCCAGCAGCGGCGCGATCGACAGCACGGTCAAACCGTCCCAACGCTTCTCTTCAGGAATCGGCACGGTGTCGGTAAGCACGACTTCGCGGGCTCCGCTGTTCTTCAAACGTTCGACGGCGGGACCAGACAGCACGCCATGTGTGGCGACGACAGTCACCGACTTGGCACCGGCATCCTTAAGCACGCTGCATGCACCGGCAATGGTTCCGGCGGTATCGATGAGATCGTCGACGAGCACGCAGTCCTTACCTTCGACATCGCCCACGACTCGGTTGGCGACCGCTTGGTTCGGACGGGTGATGTCACGCGTCTTGTGGACGAATGCGAGCGGACCACCGCCAAGACGCTGCGCCCACTGCTCCGCAACACGAATGCGGCCCGCATCCGGAGAGACGACGGCAACATTGTCAAGCTGGTTGGAGAAACGGTCGCGAATGTAGTCGACCAGCACCGGCATGGCGATAAGGTGGTCGACAGGACCGTCGAAAAAGCCTTGGGACTGCGCCGCATGCAGGTCGACACTCATGATGCGGTCGGCACCTGCGGTCTTCAGCAGGTCGAACATGAGACGGCAGGAAATGGGCTCGCGGCCGCGATGCTTCTTGTCTTGGCGCGAGTAGCCAAGCAGTGGGCAGACCGCGGTGATGGAACGCGCGGATGCACGCTTGAGCGCATCAATCATGATGAGCTGTTCCATAATCGATTGGTTGATCGGGGCTGCGTGGCTTTGCAGTACGAACACGTCCGCGCCACGCACGGATTCGGTGTAGCGCACGTACATCTCGCCGTTGGCGAAGTCGTATGCTGTGGTTTCCAGAACATCAATGCCAAGTTGTTCGGCGACTTCCGCCGCCAGTTTCGGATGTGTTCTGCCTGTGACAAGGATAAGGTTTTTATCCGGCTTTCCTTCAAGGATTGCGCTCACCATGTCTCCAAACGTCTGTTTTCGCGTCAAGTGGACGTGACCCATATTAACCATCTGCGCAGACCGTCTCACCCGCGCGTGTTCACCTGAAATTTACCGGTACAGTCCGTGCTTGCCAATATATTGCACCACGCCGTCCGGTACGAGGTACCAAACAGGCTCCCCATGCTCCGCACGTCGCCGCACATCGGTCGAGGAAATCGCCAGTGCCGGTATTTCCAACGTATCGACCTTGCCTTCCGGCAGTTTCACCCCTTCCGGCGATGAGTACCCGGGGCGGGTCACGGCCACGAAGTGGGCCAGATCCCACATTTTGTCGGCGTCTTTCCATTGCATGATTTCCGCGACCGCGTCAGCTCCGGTGATGAAGAAGAGTTCCGCGTCGGGATGTTGCGCACGGATGTCTCGCAACGTGTCGATGGTATAGGTGACTCCCGGACGGTCGATGTCCACGCGTGATACGGTGAATTTCGGATTGGACGCGGTGGCGATGACCGTCATGAGATACCGGTCTTCCGCGTTGGTGACGTTCTTGTCGAGTTTGAATACGGGGCGTCCCGTCGGCACGAAGATCACTTCGTCGAGGTCGTACACCCACGACACTTCTGAGGCCGCCACCAAGTGGCCGTTGTGGATGGGGTCGAACGTGCCGCCCATGATGCCGATGCGAGGCCTGCTATGCCAGTTGCCGCGTGCTGAACGTCGGCCTGTGGCCACCGCGGAACCTGCTGATTCCACGGAAAGGTCGGACATGCGCCGTTCCGGTTCCACCACATAGCTGATGGCAAGTTCGGAATCGGCTTCGGCGGATTCGGGCCGCATGCGTTTCGGGCCGGTCATGAGGCATCCTCGTTTTTTTGTTCCTGATCGGCGTCCGCGGTCTCACGGCCGATGCTGTCTGCCGTTGGCGATGCGTTGTCCGGGTCGATTTTGCCCATATCCTCATCCCACTCGTCCTGCACGACGCGCCTGATCTCCGCGAAAGTCGGCAGAGGGAAGTCCGGCTGATAGGCGCGACGCACTTCCGCCACACGTTCGGTGACGCGAATCAGCGTATCGGTCATGCCGTCAATATCCTGTTCGCGCTCCATGGCGCTGAATTTGGCGATGTACTGTTCCATGAGCCGCATCTGCTCATCGACGCTTTTAAGCTTCTCTTCGTCGAGTTCCACCACGTCTTCGGCATCGACTTCCGGCCAACCGATCAGCACCGCGTCGGCGTATTCGAGTGAAGCACGCTGTGCCGCCGATGCGATGCCGTCCTCGATCTGCACGAGAAACACGTATCGCACGATGCTTAATCGTTCGGATGCGAGCTTCAATCCCAGATAGGGGTCATTGAGATCCGCATTCCATGGGTTCTTAGCGTCAGTCATTGTTTCCTCCATCTGGCCGTCATTATTGTTGTGTTCGTTCATGCCCGTACCTGGCCTGTTCCGTAGCCGATCCACTTGGTCGTGGTCATTTCGCGTAGTCCCATGGGCCCGCGTGCATGCATTTTTTGCGTGGAGATACCAAGTTCCGCGCCGAAGCCGAACACTCCCCCATCTGTGAAACGCGTGGACGCGTTGACCATCACCACCGCCGAGTCGATGCGTGAGGTGAATTCCTCAATGGCCGAATAGTCTTCGGCGATAATGGATTCGGTATGCCCTGTGGAGTGGCGGTTAATGTGGCTGATGGCCTCGTCGAGTGAGTCGACCACTTTGACGCCGATCTTCAACGCGAGATACTCGGTATCCCAGTCTTCCTCAGTGGCATGTATCAGTTTCACCCCGTCAATACCGGTTTTGTCGATGATCTCGTAGGCCTGTTCGTCGGCATGCACTTCGACGTCGGCTGCGGCAAGCGCTGTGGCGATTTGCGGAAGGAACGCTTCGGCGATGTCACTGTGCACGAGGAGTTTTTCAGTGGCGTTGCAGACGCCGACGCGTTGCGTTTTGGCGTTGAGAATGATGGGGATGGCTTTGTTTTGGTCGCCGGTTCGGTCGACGTAGATGTGTACGTTGCCCGCTCCGGTTTCGATGACGGGTACTTTGGAGTTTTGCACGACGGCTTGGATGAGGCCCGCTCCCCCTCGTGGAATAAGCAGGTCGATGTGGCCTTGGGCCTGCATCATGGCGTTGGCGCCTTGACGCCCGTATTCGTCGACGGAAGCGATGAGTGCGGCATCATATCCGTGTTCGTGCAATACGTCGGCGATGATGTTGAGGGTGGCTGCGTTGGTGCGTTCGGCCGCGTGTCCTCCTCTGAGGAGTGCCGCGTTGCCTGATTTGATGCAGAGTGACGCGACGTCGACGGTGACGTTGGGTCGTGCTTCGTAGATCATGCCGAGCACGCCGATGGGCACGCGGGTTTGTTCGAGTCGCAGACCGTTGTCGAGGTGGTATCCGCGCACGATTTCACCGATCGGATCCTGTAGGGTGGCTACGTGGCGCACACCTTGTGCGGCTGCGTTGACGCGGGGTACGTCAAATTTGAGCCGGTCGAGTTTGCCTGCGTCCATGCCATGTTCGGCGGATTTCTGCATGTCGATGGCGTTGGCTTCCGCGATTTCATTGGCGCGCGCGTCGAGTGCGTCAGCGATGGCGTTGAGAAGTTCGTTTTTACGCTGCGTGTTGGTTTGGGCAAGTTGCGCTTGCGCGATTCGGGCGGCGTCGGCTTTGGCGCACACCTCGTTGAGCACATCGGGCTCCATGGCGTTGGATTGGGTCTGTGGGTTCGTCATAGTTTCCTAGATTAGCGCGAAATCGCGCCTTGTTCCGTAGCTTCGACCATTATTTCGTCGTAGCATCGGAAACAGGGCGCGATTTCGCACGTCACGTGTCCTCAGAGATTTATATCCGAAACCGTTCTCGATCAACCGTTATTCGACATGGAATCAGTGGATCTGATCGAGACCCGGATACAGCGGGAAGTCTTCGGCGAGCTTGTCGACGCGAGCCCTGAGGGCTTCCACGTCGGCATCCTTGCCTGCTGCGAGTGCGGTTCCGATGATGTCGGCGACCTCTTCGTATTCCTTGTTGCCGAAGCCGCGGGTGGCGAGGGCGCTGGTGCCGATGCGCAGACCGGAAGCCACGCTTGCCGGACGCGGATCGAACGGAACGGTGTTGCGGTTGATGGTGATGCCGCACTGGGCGAGGAGGTCTTCGCCCTGCTGGCCGTCCATTTCGCTGTTGCGCAGATCAACCATGACGAGGTGGACGTCGGTGCCGCCGGTGAGGACGCTGATGCCGTTGTTCTTGACATCGTCGGACATGAGGCGTTCGGCGAGGATCTTGGCACCGTCGAGGGTGCGCTGCATGCGGTCCTTGAACTCCGGAGAGGCTGCGACCTTGAACGCGACGGCCTTGCCTGCGATGACGTGCATGAGCGGACCGCCCTGCTGACCCGGGAAGACCGCGGAGTTGAGCTTCTTGGCATAGTCCTGCTTGGCGAGAATGAAACCGGAACGCGGACCGCCAAGAGTCTTGTGAGCCGTGGAGGATACGACATCGGCGTACGGGACCGGGCTCGGGTGCAGTCCGGCTGCGACAAGGCCCGCGAAGTGTGCCATATCAACCCAGAACTTGGCTCCGACTTCGTCGGCGATTTCCTTCATGGCCTTGAAGTCTTCGATACGCGGGTAGGCGCTCCAGCCGCCGATGATCATGGCCGGGTGGGTTTCAAGCGCGCGCTGGCGGATGATTTCAGGATCGATGCGGAAGGTTTCAGGATTGACTCCGTAGGCTTCGGCATGGTAGAAACGTCCGGAGAAGTTGATTTTCATGCCGTGGGTGAGATGTCCGCCATGGTCGAGGGCAAGACCGAGCACGGTGTCGCCCGGCTTGACGAGCGCCTGGTAGACGGCTGCATTGGCCTGTGCGCCGGAGTGAGGCTGCACGTTGACGTATTCGGCACCAAACAGGCTCTTGGCACGCTCACGGGCAATGGTTTCGATCTTGTCAACCTGCTCGCAGCCACCATAGTAGCGGCGTCCCGGATAGCCTTCGGCATACTTGTTGGTCAGCACGGAACCCTGAGCCTGAAGCACGGCACGCGGCACGAAGTTTTCGGAGGCGATCATCTCCAAGCCGTTCTGCTGTCGAGACAACTCAGCGTTGAGTACCTCGGCGATTTCGGGGTCTGCTTCGGCGATAGGCGCGTTGAACATGTCGTTCGGAGTTTGCGCGAGAGGCGATGCGGTCATTGAGCTCTCCTTGGCTTGGAGGATAAATACGTTGCCCGTACGAACGTGCAGGCTTAACGATGAAGTGTACGTGCACAAATCGCATGAGGGAATAGGGCGTTTCGAAACATGGAAGCAATCACGAAACAAGCAGGAAACAATCACCACCCATAAACACGCATCGTCCCATTCCACGGACGCCAAACACGCTTCTTCCCGCCCATAACGCTACACTCAATATTGTTTGACGTTCATTGTCCGTTCTATTGCTAAGGAAATCCAGTGACCACGTTCCACAGCACTCGCAGCACCACCGATTCACTCACCTCCAAGCAAGCCATACGCAAAGGCATCGCCGACGACGGCGGCCTGTTCGTAACCGACTCACTGGGCGAAACCCACGTAGACGTCGCATCTCTCGCAGGCAAGTCCTACCAGCAGATCGCATTCGACGTGCTGAGCGTGCTGCTGCCCGACTTCTCCGAAACCGAACTCAAGGCATGCATCGATGAAGCGTACGGCGCGCAATGGTCCGACGAAAAGATCACCCCGGTCAAGCCGCTCGGCGATGACTACGTGATGGAACTGTTTAACGGCCCGACCTCCGCATTCAAAGATGTCGCATTGCAGATCCTGCCGCGTTTCATGGCACGCACCACCCCGGCCGGCGGCGACGGCAACGAGAAAATCATGATCGTGACAGCCACCTCCGGAGACACCGGCAAGGCGGCGCTCGCTGGTTTCGCGGATGCCGAGGGCACAGGCATCACCGTGTTCTATCCGGAAGGCAAGGTTAGCCAGGTACAGGAACTGCAGATGAGCACGCAGGCTGGTTCGAATGTGAATGTCTGCGCGGTGAAGGGCAATTTCGATGACGCTCAGTCCGCTGTCAAACGCATTTTCGGTGATCGTGAGCTTGCCAATCGTTTGGCTTCCGATTCGCATGTGGTACTGTCTTCCGCAAATTCGATCAATGTGGGACGTTTGGTGCCGCAGGTCGTCTATTATTTCTCCGCTTACGCGCAGCTGCTCGAACAGCAGGTCATCAATGTCGGTGATGAGGTCGAGTTTGTGGTGCCGACCGGTAATTTCGGCGATATTCTCGCCGGATATTATGCGAAGCTGTTAGGCTTGCCGGTCAAGCATCTGGTTGTTGCGTCCGATAAGAACAATGTGCTGTTCGATTTCCTGACTTCCGGCACGTATAACCGTCAGCGTCCGTTCTATCAGACGATTTCCCCGTCGATGGACATTCTTATCTCCTCGAATCTGGAACGCATGCTGTATTACATGTCCGACAAGGACACTCGTCTGATCGCCATGCTGATGAACGATTTGAACCAGTGGGGCGCCTATGAGGTTCCCGAACCGATGCTGGCCAAGATTCGTTCCCTGTTCGGCACCGGCTGGGCCGATGAGGATCAGGTGCGTGAGATGATCGCGGATTGCTGGAACAAGAACCATTATGTGATCGACCCGCATACCGCGTGCGGTTATTACGTGATGCAGCAGATGCCTCGCGATCCGCTGACGCCGCGCGTGCTGCTGAGCACCGCCAGCCCGTACAAGTTCCCGCGCGTGGTCAACGAGTCCTTGGGTTTGGATGCTTCCGGCACGGATTTCGAATGCATGGACGTGCTTGCCGAGGCGACCGGCACTACCGCTCCGGCCGCGTTGCGCGGTTTGGAGACCGCCGACGTGCGTTTCGACCATGTCGTTGACATCGACGGTATGGAAGGTTTTGTCGAGCAGGCCGCCAAAGCTCTGTAAAAACTCTGTAAGCGAAGCATACTTTCACATCGTTAAAGCCATCTCCATCGGCCGTCCGCGATATGTGGACGGCCGTTTTTCGTCAAGGCTGCTACAGTTGCATGCTCGGAGGCGAACGAGCATGACAGCACCAACGATACCCGCATCTGAATCGGTACGACAGAAGCAACCGGCACAACAATCGAACCAGCCCGAACAGCCCCGGCGTAAGCATGATCGTCTCATCACCCGTGATATGGCGTTGGTCATGCTTGCGACGTTCTGTTTCATGTCGAGCAATATGCTTGCCAATCCGATCGTTGCCGGATATGCGGAATCGTTGGGCGCGGACGGCATGCTGATGGGTGCGGTGGCCGGGTCGATGAGTTTCATCTCACTGTTCTGCCGCCCTATCGCAGGCAATCTTTCCGACAAAACCAGCAAGCGCACACTTGTGGCGGTTGGCACGGTGCTCTATTTCGCCGCCGGACTGCTGTACTATTTCGCAAACTCCCCCATCATGCTCATCATGGCTCGCGTGATCAACGGCGTTGGTTTCGCATGCTGCTCGGTCTGCCTGGCCACGTGGATGTCGCTTTTGCTGCCGATCCGGCATATGGGTGCCGGCATGGGAGTGTATGGCACGATGAACGCGCTGGCTATGGCGGTCGGACCGGCATTGGGTATTCGCGCGCAAAAATACATCGGTTATCGTCTGACGTTTTTGAGTTCGCTGGTGCTGGCGGTGATCATGCTGCTCGCCACACTGATGGTGAAGAATGGCGGACAGCCGGTACGCAAAAAGCAGACTTCCATAACGGAGAATCCCTCCACTGCCGTAGACATTGACGGTTCTGCTAGCGCAACCAAAAAGCATCGTTTTTCGATCCGTTCGATTCTGGAACCGCGTGTGGTGCCGTTGTCGCTGACGTTCATGATGTTTGCGATAGCGTATTTCGCAAATCAGTCCTTCATCATGAGTTATGTTCAGTCTCGTCATCTGCCGGTATCATCCGACCTGTTTTTCATGTTTTACGCGGTCGCGTTATTGGTGTTGCGACTGGGCTTGCGCGACCTGTTCGACAGCAAGGGCTTCCGTTTCTGGCTGACGGTCTGCTCGTTGGGCATGCTGGCGATGCTCGCATGCATGACGTTCCTGTTCAATGATTGGATGCTGTTGTTGGCTGCGATTTTCACCGCTGTCGGCTACGGTCTGATGAGTTCAGTCACGCAGGCGCAGGCCGTGGTAATCGCAGGCCGCGAGCGCAGTGGTATTGCGAATAGTACGTATTATGCGGGTATTGATTTGGGTATGTCGGTTGGTCCGTTTGTGGGTGGTTTGGTGTATGGGCATTTGCCTGCTGTGTGGTTTTATCCGGTGTTTATGTTGGCGATGCCTGTTGCTTGGTTGATTTATTTGTTGTGTGTGAAGCGTGTTTCGCGGTAGTTGTTGGCATCGTGTGCGAGGTTTCTGCCGTAAACCAGTCCAAGCGCGTGTCGTTCTAACTGTTTTTGCGGTCGGTCGTATTTTCCATATACGGCAATATGACCGACCGACGCCCATCCTGGCTCGTGCAAGGCGTCCATGCCGAAGGGGAGATGTCAGGATCGGTCCTTGCCGCCGTATTCCGTTCCAGCCTTTCCGGCTATTTGACTTGGTGGATTTTGTTGCCTTTGACCATGTAGGCACGTCGGGCCATGTCGATCATGGGCTGGTCGAATCGGCTGTCTGTGTAGAATTCGTCCACTCGAACGTTGTCTCCGTAGAGTTCGCGGAATCGTTTGGGCTTGTTGGTGTTGAAGTTGAGGTAGTTTACGTTCAACGTGTTGCCGTCGATGGTGGACGAGACCAAATGTTGCACGCCAAGCCTGCGGCAGGCCTCGCCCACGGTGATGTCGAACGAGGCGGTGAGGATCACATCGTCTTCGCGTGGCTCATACCAGGGTTTGATGCGCTTCATGTTCTGATCCCAGAAGGCGTTGACCAATTCTTCGAATTCCAACGATTCGGCAAGTTCGCTTAAATATCCGTGGCATAGCTTGCCCACACCGTATTCCATTTGATCGAACGTGGCTCGTCCGAGCTTGTATTTGATGGCATAGCGCAGTACCGGGGCGATGTACCGCAATACCTTCGGATTGTATTTGGCCGAAAACAGGTACAGGTCGAACAGGCTTTCTCCGTCATAGATGGTTCCATCGAAGTCGAATACACGCATGTATGCAGCTCTCACTTCCTCGTATGCGCGCATTCAATACGCGCCATTGCACCTCATGCTAAAGTCCGAAGGCTGATTCCTTCTTACACCAAGGTGAACGGCCGGCGACCGCAATGTGCACAAATTGCACATCTCAATGCACATTCGGTTCATGTCACGTTTGGAAGGAGGAACCACCACAACAACACAGTCGGACCGCTATTCGCCCCATAGGAGCCGTTCGCGCTGCTGATACTCCTCATCGAACAACGGCTGGGCCTTCGTGTCGATGAGCTTGGCGAATTCCAGATCCTCATCTCGTTCCACCCGATGCTCAGCCATATTCCATTGGTCATGGTACGTGTAACGCAATGCCTCGGCATCCGTTTTCAGAACATGCGACCGGTAAAGGTCCCGTTCGAATAGAAGCGTATCAACCAGCCATCCTGGCTCGTCCGGAAACTTACTGATGCCATTGACGTACTCCGCACGATACGCGTCATGGACAAGGACAGGCAACGCATCGATACGCAAAAGCTCCTTGAACATGATAAGCCGTCCGATTCGACCGTTGCCGTCCGAAAATGGGTGAATCTTCTCAAACGTCCAATGGACACGGGCGATCTGATATGGCTCGTCCTCAAGTTTCGTGCACATATCAAACAGCCTGTCCATAAATTCGGGAACATCCTGCGGCAGCGCGGTCCTTGTCGGAGTGACAGGATTGCCGATAAAGTTCGGCCGAGTCTTGTAGCCGCCCACGTTGAAAAGCGAGTCGGAGACCTGTCTGGTGCCCTGCTTGAGAATGGCATGCAGGTGACAGACCATATCCCGGTCCACCGGCTCATCAGCATGGTCGAGAATCCAACGGAACGCAGCAAAATGATTACGGGTTTCCAACGCATCATCAGGATTGACCTGTTCGCTGCCATCCGTGGTATAGGTACCGGTGGCAAATAGCTGCGCGGTCTGTTTGGCAGTAAGGGTGGAACCTTCCATATGATTGGAATTCCATGCGAACTGGATTTGCGTGGTCGTGTAAATGCCGTCACCATATCGAGTATCACGCTCTCGGATAAGACGCTCCACGATACGTTCCGCCATAACCCCATCCTTCCTTCATTCCGCTCGACTATCCTCCCATGGTAATTCATTTAGGCTAGAAACCGTGGTGGATGTCGTATATCCTGCAGGTTGGTTCCATGTCGAACGTGACCGTGTCGAACTGTTCGGGATGGTGTACGAACGTATCGATCAGTTTCCATTGGCGACGGCTGATGCCGATACGATAGTCCGGGCGGACCATAAGCACCGGCGCTTTCGGCTGGAGTTCCTCCAAGAGCTGCGCGCGCTGTTCGAAGCATTCATCATCGTCGATCCATACGATCGGCGCGGGTTCATTCTCTTCGCATTCGATGCGTACGCGTCGTTGGATGGTCTGCCATTTGCCTGTCTCACGTCCCCATTTGGTGACAGGATCGTACCAGGTGATGACATCGACCAGCATGGGATCCCATCCGAGCATCGGGTCGAGAATCTGACTGCAGTATGGCTGCCAGGTGGACAGCCACCACAATTCCACAATGCCGTCAACTGCCAACGCGTACATGGCGTCGGATAGTTCGCTGGACCAGTGGATGCGCCATGAGCCTACGGGCGTGTGGGCTTTTTCGTTGCCGTCCAGGTGGAACGCTTTTTCAGGATTGTACATTTTCGCGTAGGGACTGTCGGGCTTCGCCCAGGTCATAACTTTGTTCACGCCGCCCCTGCGCAAAAGCTTGTCATCCGGAAAGGCGTTGAGCACCCCATCGAAATCCGTGAACACCACAGGCTTGGAAAACATTTTCAAATCCGTCATCACCACTCCCCTTTCAATCATCAACTATCTTCTTATATTGACCTTACGGTTTCCTCATTACGTTTTACCTGACAAATACTGACAGCACCGCCATCGTTTTATTTGCTATACTCGGATTGGTTCGGCACGGACGCCGAACGACCGCAGGCACGAACATAGGCAACCGCAAACATGGTCCATAGATGCGCAAAACATGATGCGCGGACGCATCCAAAAAAGCGGTCACCATCACGCAAAGGAGCGAAACATGGCAGACGAATCATCGAAGATTCCAGAGAAAACCGTCGAACAAATCTTCGACGAACGTTATCCCCTCGACAAATGGGAGGATTCAAACTACTCGATACTCGACAAATTCTCAATGCGCGGCCGCAAAGGCTTCGTCACCGGAGCCGCAGGCGGTCTAGGACGCAACGCGGCGGCCGCGCTCGCCCAAGCCGGAGCAGACGTCGCACTAGTCGACCTGCCCAGCCAAGAAGACAAACTCACCGAACTGGCGAAAGACATGAGCGAACGTTTCGGCACCAACGTCATCGCGCTCACCTGCGACGTCACCAACGTCGAACAAGTAGCCGAACTCAAAACACAATTGGTGGAACAGCTGGGCACCGTCGACTTCGCGTTCCTCAACGCCGGAGTCAACGTACCGGGCGACGATCAAGACGCCACCGAAGAAGTATGGACGCGCACCATCAACATCAACCTCAACGGCACCTACCGTACCGGCCGCATCGCGCATGAAATCATGCGCGAACACGGTCATGGCGGCTCACTGATCTTCACAGCCTCCCTGTCCGGACACAACGCGAACTACATGATGGGAAGTCCGACGCCGGTGAACGCGTATGGCGCCACCAAAGCGGCCATCATGGAACACTCACGTTACCTTGCTGCCGCGCTCGCCAAGGATGGTATCCGTTCCAACACCATCTCCCCCGGATACGTGTGGTCTGGAATTTTCAATGGCCGTATCGACATGCCTGGCCACGACGCCATGCTCGAGGTCGTGCCGATGCATCGTTTCGGCACGAATGACGAGATTGCCAGCACGGTGCTCTTCCTCGCCAGCGACGCGTCCTCGTACGTTACTGGCATTGACATTCGCGTAGACGGCGGCTACAGCGTCTTCTAACCTCTAACGACCATCTAACGCGTTGAGGCCGGCCATGGCTCACAGCCCTCCGACCGACCTCAACAGACGTCTATTCGCGCTTTATATCGGCACGAAGTCCAAAAACCGTAAGAAGCAATCACACCGGCATCAATTCGCCAGTAGCCCGACAGCATTTGACGTTTCCGTTGTTGTCGGATGCCGATCTGACTGTGCATCATTTGTATGGTGCGTATAGTGAGAAGAAATTGTACGGCAAGGTCTATGTGGGTGTGATTCGTTCGACTTTCGTGATCGATGGTGATGGAGTGATTCGTGTGCCCCGGTACAACGTGCGCGAAAGGCCATGTTGATTCTTTGCTGCATGCGCTCGATAAGCTTGATGGTTCCGTTTTTCTAGCTTGGAATGCGATGCGGTCTTTTGAATCAGTTTTTCCATATGAAAGGTGCAAGCTAATTTACGCGCATTAATTAGGCGTCTCGCAGGAGAAGTCCTTGCAGAGGAAAGAGCGCGACGACCCCAGCCACCAACAAGCGAATCGCCTTCTTCCGGCACGTCGGCTTGCTCCATTATTCCGCCATCACTCACTGGCTTTCGATTTGCGGAGCTACCCTCCATGTGGAACTCTTTTCACTCTCCCTATCAATACCCGCGATCTTTTTGAGTTGTTTCTCGCAGGCCTTCATGTATTTCACACTGTTCTTCATGTTCTTCATGCTGCCTTCAATCCCTTTCACAGCCTCATTACGGTCCCGCTTGGCTTGACGTCCTGAACCGAGGGAGATCCCGCCTTCTTTCTTCACGAGACTCTCAAGCTGCGACATGAACCCAAGTTGCGCTTCAGCCATCCATATCTGTTGACGTATGTACTGGCATATCTCGGTAACTCTCTGTTTCCCCTGCTCATCATTGAGCAGCACGTTCCGGCAGAACACCGTCAATTTCGCGCACGTGTTGAGTACGTATGCGTCCTGATTCGACACCATCCACGTGCCTAGTGTGGTGGCGCTTCCACCGGCGGCAGCACCCACCAGTGCGCCGCCACCGGCAATGATGGCCGTACCTCCTGCCACGCCGAGGCCTCCAGCCGCAAGGGATCCGCCCCCAACCGCGGCCAGACTCGCACTCGTCAACGCGGCTCCGGACAAGCCTGCCACCGTCGATCCAGCCAATACCGGAGCGATGGTCGGAGCCAACACAAATGCGACTCCCCCTGTCGCTGTGATTAGGCACACACTGCCGACAGCACCCACCAGTATTGTCTCATTCACGCCTTTCAGCCGTTTCTCCTGCCCGGCTATCGCCTTCGCATATTTTCTGCAACTTCCTTTTTCGAATCCCGGTAATCTATCGCATACCTCATCCAACGTCTCTGAATCGAACTTCAGTTTCTTGCCAGTCTTATTTCCGGAACCCTCAGACATAAACTGATACGGCACGAACTGCGAAGCTTCCAACGCCACCAGCTCCTGCCATCCCACTGCCGAATATGTCTGGATTCTCTGCGCCTCTTCCCTGAGCTCTTCAAAGGAAAATAGCGTGAATTCGGCACTGACGTCTCTCTCCCAATCTTGGAGCCATTGCTCTTTGCCTGCCCGCAAAGACTTTTTCTTCGTCTGCTCTATATCGGCAAGAAGCGCCTGATACTCGATGGAGACCAACATGTTCGTCTTCGCCAAATCCATTTCGAAGAATCGCATAACCGAGGAATCATCACCATACCCATTGCCTCGATTCTCAAACCCGGAATATGGGATCGATTGCGCCTTTTTGCGCGCGTCGGGACTCACCTGATAATCCGTACGCACAGCAAACGCAAACCGAGCGATCCCGACAAAGTTCACGTGCAGAAAGAAATCCTTAACCGCCAACGCTCCTATCTTCGATTTACCTCCCACGAGCGCGCGGATAACCCCGTCAGCAACGTCAAACAGCGAAAACACTCCCGTCGCAATGGTGACCATCCTTGCAGCGACTGCAGACCCATTCGGCAGCAGCGTATCAATCCCAAGCCGCATCAGCGATTCACGGTCCAACATCCCCTTCGAACACATTTCATACAGTTTTTGCGCCGTATAGCATACGCATACCAAACATTCGTTGATTATCACAGGCACGGACTGCCTTGCCAGCTCACGTCCCACGCCCAGTTCCGCCCTGAGATCGAAGCGCCGATAAATCCGTTCGCCACCTTCACCAACATCCTTCAGCAGTGTTCCATTAAACAATTTCGACAGCATCTTACGGAACGACCTCTCATCCGCCATCGCGTCTTTGAATAACGGCAATGCCGACAACTCCTTCACCAGGGACAACACCGGCCCAGGAGTACCAGTCCCCTTCCCTACTGACCCGCTCGACCCCGCCATATCGCTCACCATATGGAAGAACCACCCCACCACGCCAAGCATGAGCTTCTCTTCCAGATTCCCACCAATCAGCTCATCCCGTTCCACAGGCACGGCCAGGAATTCCCCATGCCGGTCCGTCCCATACACCTTCCCCGTGAACTGCGTCAGGATGGAGAAAGCAAGACCTCCCAAGCTCATGTGATGCGAAAAATCCCGCAAATGATGCTGGTATCCGCCGCCGAACTCCTGAGTGACCTTGTCACCGACGAACGGATGCATCTTCTCAAGGAACCTAATCGCCGATTTCAGATCATCACCCTTGTATTCCGAATCCATCCTCGCTACAGCAATCACGAACGCATCAATCTGACCGCTCCCCCATTCTCTTGCACGATCAAGGTCAAATCGTCCGACCCACAACGAGTCGATGGCACCCGCGATTACTCCACACCACGACGCCAGCCGATAATAGTTGGCCTGTTTTCCGTCAGATGCTTCCTCGCATTCGACATTGATGACGGTTACCTCGTCATCGACTCGTGTTGCGTTCCCTTTTTCTTCTCCACCCGCACATTCGATAAGTTGACCCGGTGCCAAGGCCTCCAGAGTGCAGTCGATTCGGACCTCTTCGTTGAGCTTTCCCTCCCACTCCGACAGCTCCATAGCGCTCATGAGACCCTCCTCGCCTTTAAGGAATCACCTTTGTCTTTCAAGTTTATTCTCAAAAACAGACAATGAACGGAGCGCAGTTCAGAACATGTTTAGACGCCATGTTTTCGTTTCCCTTCATTAGCCCCATTCGCGATATTCCGGGGGGGAAACGCCAATCCAAAAAAACCTTCAAACCATAATCGGCATCCAACAGGCGCACGCCATATAAGAGTCGGACACGACAATCGACACGTCGTGTCCGACTCTTGCTTCGTGTGCTTCTGTTGATTAGTTCAGTGGGTCGGACTGTTTTGCATAACGCGGAGGGTGTTCCATCCCACGTCCGTGACGCGCAGGACCGACTCGTAGGCCTTGTACTTGCGGTCGTAGATGGCAGTCTAGTCGATTCTGGGTTCGAATCTTTTGCCCGGCTTCGACATGTGGTCGAACGCTTCTTGGAAATCCTTGTACAAGCCGGTTCCCACGGCGGAGCACATCGCGTCGCCAAGGCCGCCGAGCTCGTTTACTGCGACGTTTTCGACGTGGTGGAGGTATCCGGCAGTGACCTCTTGCAAGCCTTCCGCCGCCCCGACCGACGGCGAGCCGGTTTGGGGAATGGCACAAAACTTGTCATCTCAATAATAGCCCATGCACGAACAAAACTGTTCCACTCATATCGAAATATTCGATACTGCGCTCGCTTTGGAACGAGAAAAATAGATCGTCGCGCAACGATTCAAGCAAGCCGCGCGCACGTAAGGCGGGTATGATGACACCTATTCGCGCTTTGTATCGGCACGAAGTCCGAAGAACGATAAGGAGCAATCATGTCCGACATCAATTCGCCAGCAACCCCAGCAGCGCAGGACTCCCGTACATCTGCACGACTCGAAGCGGGGCTAACGGCCCCGGACTTTACACTTCCCAGCGACAACGGCGGTAGTGTCACGCTCTCCGCATTGCGCGGCCAAAATATCATCCTATACTTCTACCCTGCCGCGATGACTCCCGGCTGCACCACCGAGGCCTGCGACTTCCGCGACAACCTCGCACGCCTAAGCTCCCGCGGATTCACAGTGCTCGGCGTTTCGAAGGATCCGCTGGACAAGCTTATCCGATTCCGCGAGCGCGACCATTTGACGTTCCCTCTGTTGTCGGATGCTGATTTGACCGTGCATCGTTTGTATGGTGCGTACGGTGAGAAGAAATTGTATGGCAAGGTTTACGAGGGTGTGATTCGTTCGACTTTTGTGATTGACGGTGATGGAGTGATTCGTGTTGCCCGATACAACGTGCGCGCGAAAGGTCATGTTGATTCTCTGCTGCGTGCGCTTGATAAGCTTGATGGTTCCATTTTCTAATCTGGAATGCGATGCCGCTTTGTTTATAGATCAGCTTTTTCATGCGAATGACGCAAGCAGTGTCAGTAGCGGGTAGATGTCGAATTCCTGATAGTGGTCGTGCAGTGTGCCGATATCTTCGAACATGGGCTCTTCGGCGAGCCTTTCGAAGGTCTCGTAACGGCACGGGGCACGGCCTCGTAAGAGAAGAGAAAAAAGCGCGATGAGACTCAGACTTCCGACAATAAATCATCGTCTTCCGACATGTCAGCCCACGGCTTGCGTGTGCGGTTTGCTTGATCGTGTTGGCGATGCGTTGGCTGAGGAGCGTGAACGTTTGGAGTTGAAGGCGATTGAAATGCTGAAGGGACCGAAACGTCTTGTGCAGCCGGAGCCGGTGGATCATGCTTGGTGGGATGATGGTTCCGGCGTGTACAGCATCGGCTGAGGGAGCCGGTAGGCTGGGTGTGTAAATCCAGCAGAGAGGAACGTGCCATGGTGACGCGTCGTAATGATGAGCGGACGGTTGCGGGAAGGCATCGCATGATGAGGCGTGCCGACCGTGAGGTAACCGAACCACAGCAGATCGATGCGATTATCGCAACGTGCAAGATCGTGAGTCTTGCATACACCGATGCGGAAGGCATCACCATCGTGCCGTTGAATTTCGGATACGTGTTCGATGCGGAATCCAATCATCTCACCTTGTTATTTCCATGGTTCTGCGACCGGACGTAAGATGGACGCGGTCAAGGCCGCGAACAACGCGCTTCCTGTAGCATTCGAAATGGCGACTGACTGCGAGGTGGTCGAAGGACGTACGTTGTGCAATTGGGGCGAGGCGTTCAAGTCGATCGTCGGCAATGGCACCGCATCCATCATCGACGATCTTGACGAGGCACGCCAGGGGCTCGCACTGCTGATGAAGCAGCAGGCCGGCATGGAACATGCGGAATTCACCGACCAGCAGGTACGCGCCGTCACCGTATGGAAGGTGGAAGCGGACTATCTCACCGCCAAAGTACGCGAAAAGCCCCAGCTGCATACGCACTGACCTCATACCGCACCTTGACGCAATGATGCGCTGCTTCCAAGCCCGAGGATGGGAATTGGGAACAGCGCATCAGATGTAAAACGCTAGACCGAAGTCCGGCTGCGGCCAAGTTGCAAGTCAGGCCGTAACCCGGTCGAGATAAGGTTTCAAATCAAGCCTTCCGGCGGGAACGCCGCGCGTAGCTTCCTCCAAAAATCGCGGAGGACACCATCACGACGGTCGCCACGATGGCGGGCGTCACGTTTGAACCGGTTTTGGCGAGCTTGACCGCATCGCCGCCGTTCGCGGACGATTTCACCGGATGCTTCCGCTGGCCGTTCGCATCATTCGCACCCGGAGCCTTCTGCGAATCATCTGGTGTCGATTCATGGCCCGGCGTTTCAGGCTGACCTTCCTCATCCGTCAGTCGGGCATCAACCGTGGTTCCCTTACCATTCAGGCAGCTTTTCAGCTCGCTTTCCTTATACCAGGTCGAACCATCCGCAATTGGCGTGCAGGAATCGTTGAATCCGATTTCCTTCTCGTTGTACAGCATTCTGACCAACGGCTGATACGGCTGCCCCGAGACGTCCGTACCATCACGCACAACCACATCCCACTGCACATTCGCAGCCATCGGCGTCACACTTTCGCCACGCCACGGATTATTCTCATACGTGTACAGTTCACTCGCCTGCTGCTGCGATCCAGGCAGCTTCAGCAATGCCGCAAACGGAATAATGGTTTCGGCATGTGCGAATCGGAACGTCGCGGCGGTGCCGGCCCGCTCCCTCGTGTCGATCGCATTGAAGAAATCGTCGAGCAACGGCTGGGCAATGCGGTAGGTCTCATCCTGACCTGCGCGCCCCGGTCCCTTCTCATAGAAGTCCTCGGCATCAAGCGACCAAGCAAACGTCTTCGCCTCCTGGGCGTGCTGACCTTGGAAGTACTGGTCGAAATTGAACGTGTGGGATCCGGTGTTCTCCTGTTCCATATCGGCCGCGATGATGTACAGATTGTACAAATCCATTGCCGCGTCCTGTTCCGACGCGATCTTCTTCTTGGCGTCACCGCACGCGTTCGCATCCTTGGCAGGGTCGGCGCCAGCAGCGCAATTGGCCGCACCCTTTTTCGTGCCGTCAGCCGTGTTGTACCAGATGCGCTGACCTTCCTCCTTGCCGATGGACGCGAGGAAATCGTCAGTGAAGATTTGAGAGAGCAGATTATGCGAAGCGGTGGTCATGGACGGATCGTTCGTCACGTTTTCCTCAGCTTCGGCGATGCCCCCATCATTCGCGACGAACTGCTGGTAACGTTCCGCGCGCTCCTTGGCCTCGCCCGTTTTCTGCGTACCATCCGGATTATCAGTCTTATGGAAATACAACGTGGTGGTGTTCTTGTCGAAATTCTTGCCGGAATTGTTATCCGCAGGATTATTCGGTGCTACAACCGCATTCGCCAGCAAACCGTTGGAAGCCTGATCGAATCCTAGTTTGAAATTCTCTCCGGATTCGGTTGCACGAGGCTCACCCGAGCTCTGGTATGAGACGCGCAGTCCCTGCTTTGCGGCATTGGCGAACAGATCAGCATCACGCTGGTATATTCTCTCACCAATGCCCTGATGCTGTATGGCGCCCTGACCAGAGAGCATGCCATACCCGTTGCCCACGTTGACCGCAGTAATGGCATTGACATTGTTGATGAATTCCTTGCCAACCTCTGGGCTAACGAATCCAGCATAATTGTTTTCCGCAGCAGACTGAGCCATCAGTGCCAGCAAAGCGTCATACTTGTAGCTCGACAGGCCACGCGAGCCATGCCTTGCCACAGACTCGGTGTATGCAAGATGGTATCTGCTCGGAATTGCTGAATATGATGTGCTCGCCGGTGCAACATACGGCTGCTTGCTGCTGTAATACCGGGCGGTTCCTTCCCCAGCCAAAGCCGCTGGCGTTGCGAGCATGGCCGCTGCCACTACAGCGCTTGTCAACGCGAGCATGCCACCGCCCACCGATTTGGTACCGCGTTTGCGCCAGGCTCCTGCCTGCCGCTGTTCCTTTGTTGCCGTATGGTTTTTCGCCATTATCCTCATTCTTCTACCTCTTCTGCTTTGCCACATTGAAGCTGTCAGACAAGCCAGCCCGGGCGACAAAATAGGCTCGGAAGGCGAACACGCAACGCCTTAAACGTGAACGATCGACAAATAATCCGCGAACCGTCGCTTAGAACTCAAGTAAGTTGCACAGCCGCAACTCCCCCACCCCATGGATTCACGATGCTCGACGTATCACAGAACCTGCTGGACAAGTTCCACCGATTTCGCTGCGGACACCCCCAATCAACGCACATCATTATGGGCTGGCCGATTGTCGACTTGACACGTGGAAACGTCCCCGCCTTTCACGTCAGGACCGAAAACCCAAAGTATGCAAGAATCCGGACGTCACAGGATGCGGACGTTTTCTTGGAGACTGAATGAAAGGATTATCGTATGTTCGGTCCCGAGGAACGACGGCGCGGAGGGGTCCTTCGGATGCATGAAGATGGAGTCCGTCCATCCCGGGCATTGGGAGGAACGTACCCGCGACGAGGTGCTCGTCCCGGTCGACGACTGCATCCGCTGGTACGACCACGAGCGCATCAAACGGTCGCTCGGTTGGATGAGTCCGGTACAATACCGTCAGAGCCAGGGAATGGCTGCGTGATCATCTCCAAGAAAACGTCCGCAGCCCCTCTGCCATTTGCGATCAGTCATGGCACGCTGATTCCAATGGGTTTCAGCAGTACGCTGGATGACGCATTATCGCAAAGCGTCGAACACGCCATCAATATGATTGCCGCCATGTTCGAGATGCCACGTCAACAAGTGTACCTGCTGCTGTCGGCTGCCATCGACTTCAACGTGACGCAAGTCGTTGATATCACACCAAAGGCGTTCACGGTCTGATTGATCTGTCGATGTTTCAACAACTACCCGACTATGAACGGACGATACGCGATATTGGAAACAGCAGATGGACTGCCATGCGGCGCATGCCTTATTGGCCCAGCAGGCTCAGACAAGTCACTGATTGGTCTAGCCAAAGAACTCTATAAGGGATGGAATAACAGATGGTTTCCCCAACAAACAATCATGCAGCAAGATAGCAACACCACCCAGGCGACGGATCGCGCCGAAACGGACGCTCTCTCCTTCGGCGCGAAGAAAATCGCAATCATGATTGGCGTGGGACTCATCGCCGGTTCCCTACACTGCCTATGTTGATGACCATGCCGTTGGCGTAGCTGATCTACCTGTGTTTCCGCCGTATCATCCATCCGACTCGCGCATAACCGTCCATACGGGAATCCTCGAACGCAAGTAAATGTCGCTTCCGTCAATCGTCGACCGCAAGAGGCGTTCATGGAGCGGCGGATTTCCTTATATTCCAACAAAACCCGTACTGTTATGTGACACGTAATAACAGTACGGGTTTTCTGTGTTACTGTTATATATAACAGCTAAACAGTTTGCATCTAACTGTTCGGCCGGGAGATATATCACCTACGAAACATACAGAAAAAGAGGCACAGATTGAAGCTGATCATCTCATCCGTGTCCGGAGAACCGATTTACGAACAGATCAAGAACCAGATCAGGTCCGCGATCATGTCGGGTGAGCTTACAGCAGGCGAGGCGCTTCCCTCACTGCGCAAGCTCGCCAAGGAACTGCGCGTCAGCGTGCTCACCGTGACCAGAGCGTATAACGAACTGGCCGACGAGGGGCTCGTGGAGAATGTGCAGGGCAAAGGCACATTCGTGATGGAACGAGGCAACGAACTCATGAAGGAACGTGCGCGTGAACGCATCATGGACAAGCTCCGTGAAGTTTCCATCGAGGCCAAAGCCGCCGACATCAGCCTACTTGATCTGCTTGGCATGTTCGAGAAAGCGTACAGGGAACAATCATGAACGATTCCTCACTCCCCCAAGGAACGCGGCCAACCTTGGCCTTGAGCGTAACCGGATTGACGAAGCATTATGATTCCGGCTTCACATTGGATGACGTGACCTTCGACCTGCCGTCCGGCTACATCATGGGTCTGGTCGGTCCGAACGGAGCCGGCAAATCCACGTTGATCAAACTGATCCTCAATATGACCGCGCGAGACGCGGGACGAATCGAAGTGCTCGGCCTTGACGCGATGGCCGATGAGGAGCGGGCCAAAGAGCAGCTGGGCGTAGTGCTCGACAGCAGCTATTTCATCGAATACATGACGGTCGACGCGGTGGAACGGACAAGCAGCCCAATGTACCCGCTGTGGGACCACAATCTGTTCGACGCATATCTCAGACGGTTCGGACTCGGACGGAACAAGAAGATCAAGGATCTGTCGCGCGGCATGCAGATGAAGCTCATGCTCGCCGTGGCGTTGAGCCACGATGCGAAACTGCTGATTCTCGACGAGCCGACCAGCGGCCTGGACGTACTGTCCCGCGACGAGCTCATGGACATCCTGTCCGATTATGTTGCGGATGGCGGACACAGCGTAATCTTCTCCACGCATATCACCGCCGATTTGGAGCGTTGCGCGGATTTCCTCGCGTATATAACGAACGGCATGCTGTATTACAGCGGGCCGAAAGACGAGTTCGAAGACGCGTTCCGCCTGGTCAAGGGCGGTCCGGATGAGCTTACGGATGGTCTACAGCGGGCAATGGTCGGCATCCGCACATACGCAACCGGCTTCGACGCGTTGGTCCGCACGCAGGACATCCCACACATCGGCGGCACCGACGGTCTCCTGACACAGCATGCTTCGATTGAGGATGTGATCAGACTGACCAACGCCGCGGCACATACGGCAATCGGCAATACCAACAAAGGAGACGTACGATGAACACGACAGCGAACGCGGACGCCATGACCGCCATCCTTAGGCAGATTTCCTTGGACTGGAACCGCACCATCAGCTACGGGCGGTCGTACATAGCCATCTTCTTCGCGTACGTTCCAGGCTTCACATGCCTGATGGCGGCCACAGGGTCCACTCTCGACAGCGTTGCGGGAGCCGCCATCGGCGGGGCGGCCTCCGGCTTCCTGATGCTTAATATCACCCTGTTCTCCTATGAACAAATGAACAACCATCATTGGATGAACGGCATCGTGCCCATCAACCGCAACCACCAGATCCTCGGACGATTCGCATTCCTTATCGCCTGCGATCTGGTGGCGGGATTGGAAGTGGCCGTCAGCATCGCCTGCGCCGGCATCATCATGCACGAGCCAGTTAAAGTGACTGATGCGATCGACTTCGCCGCGATGACCGTGCTGACCCTCGTGCTGCTCAACGCCATCGTGCAGCCGGTCCTGTACCGGTTCTCCCCTTATCGCGCCATGGCCGCCATTATTCTGAGCATCGGCGTGATCGGGGGCGCGGTCATCGGACTGTGCAAGGCATTGCCGGAACTCAAAAAGACCGTCGAACAGCTGGCCGAAGCGATCAACCGGCACCAAGCCATTGCATTAGCGGCATTCTTGATCATCGACGTACTCGCCTTGGCGTTCTCCCGCAAGATATCGCTGCATATTTACGGCAGCAAGGACATCTGAACCAAGCCAGCCGGTAGACTCTTATGGAACGGATTTGGGGTCTTCCGAATCAACGGAAAGCCCCAAATGCATATATCCCCGCACGACGCCGGTTCCTACAATACGGCAGGCGCGTCATGGAAGTCGAACATGACACCATCCGCCAGACCGCAAATCGCCGGCCAATCGGCATCGGACGAATCGTCGTGCATGGCCCATACCTTCATACCAACCGACTTGGCGGAACGCATGCCGATCAGCAAATCCTCGAACACGGTGCACTCCCCCGGCTCGACTCCGAGACGAGATGCAGCCAACAGATACACGTCCGGTTGGTCTTTGCCGACGCCGCCGGCATCATCGACACTGACCACTTCATCGAAGTAGTCGAAAATGCCAACATGCTTCATCGCCGGCTCTCTCAGCATCGGCGGCAGCGATGTGGCAACGGCAAGTTTCGCTCCACTCTCTTTCAATTGAGCGAGATATTCACGTGCATACGGTTTGGCTTCGACCACTGTGGCATACATGACGCGGGCCATATGATCCCACTCATCCATCAGCTCTTCGGGAGTGTCAGTAAGGCTGAAACGCGCAATCGTATATTCGGCGATCTGGCGGAATTGCATGGCCGCGACTTTCGTCATGTAATCGTCCGGCACGTCAATGCCTCGTTTTGAAAGAAAATCGATGTCAACCTGATCCCAAACGCCCATGGAATCAAGCAGCGTGCCGTCAAGATCGAAAATGGCGCCCTTGCCTTGATTGCCTGCCATCGATATCCTCCTTTATTATTGTGCATCTTACGTTAATCGAGAACCGATGATTTGAGCAGTTCTTCGGCATGTTCCAGCGAAGCTTCGCTTTCACTGCCGGACAGCATACGGGCGATTTCGTGCACACGTGCCTCTCCACGCACTTGCTTGATGGTGGTGGCGATTGATCCGTCATCCATTTCACCTTTGGCAACCACGTACTGTTCGTCCGCCCAGGATGCGACCTGTGGCAGATGGGTGACGACTATGACCTGCGCGGATTGAGCGAGTTTCGCCAATCGCGCACCAAGTTCCACCGCGGTTTTGCCGCCGACGCCTGCGTCGACCTCGTCGAAAATGAACGTCATGGGCGGTACGGAACCGCCCGCCACCACATGTTTTTCAGCAGCGACAAGTTCGAGCGCCAGCATGAGCCGGCTCAGCTCGCCGCCGGACGCGCTTTTGCCCATCGGCATTTGCGGCGAACCCGGGAACGGCGTGAACAGAAAATCGATGCCGTCAGCGCCGGAAGCGTCCAAATGTTCACGTTCCGATACACGGATCTCCAATTTCGATCCGCTCATGGCAAGAGATTCGAGTTCCGCAGTGACTTTAGAGGCAAGTTCCTTCGCGGCAGCAACACGCCTTTTGCTTACCGCACGCGCCGCCTTCAACGCTTCACCGAACAGTTTTTCACGTTCCGCCTGCAATTGACTAACTTTTTCCGGAGACGCGTCCAGATCCTCCAAATCGAACACCGCTTGATCTCGCCACGCAATCACGTCCGACAATTCCGGACCCCAACGACGAACCAATTCGTCAAGCTCATGGATCCGCCCGTTGATGGCGTCCAAGTCTTCCATGCCGAGATCATTGTCGACTTCGCCCGACAAGGTGAACACCACATCAGACAAATCAGTGCTGATGGAATCAAGCCGATCGGCCAATTCCGAAAACACGCCGTCCACATGAATGGCGCGAAGCGCCTGCGACGCGCGATCAATCAGATCGGTGGCGCTGGATGATTCAACATCGTCAACAACCTGCGACGCATCCAACGCGCTCAACGCACGGTTCACCCCTTCGGCGATCTCAGCCGCGTTCTCAATGCGATCACGGCAAGCACGCAACTCGGCCATCTCCCCCGGCTGCGGATCGATGCGGTTGATTCGTTCGATGGACTCGCGCAGGTAATCCGCCTGCTGGCGCATGGACGATTCCTGACTCGACAATCGTTCCAACCGCTCATCCATGGCACGAAGCGCATTCCAAGCCTTGCCGTATGCGACCAACGCCACATCATCGCCGGCATAGCGGTCCAAAAACTCACGTTGCCGCGCCGAAGACGCGATACGCAACTGGTCGGCCTGACCATGAATCGTCACCAGCTCCGCTGCGATCGACCCCAGTACGGAACGAGGCACACTACGACCAGACAGCATGCTGCGGGAACGACCGGAGGCAGGAACCTTGCGAGACAGGAACAGTTCTCCGTCTTCAGGTTCGAAACCCGCCTCGTGCGCGACGGCAACCGCGGCCGGTGACGAAGCGACCTCGAACACGCCCTGCGCCCACGCCTCGCTCGCTCCGACCGATACACGGCCACCGTCGGAAGGACCGCCGGAAATCAGTCGAATCGCACTGAGCAGCATCGACTTTCCGGCACCCGTCTCACCGGTGATCGCCGTCATACCGCCGGCAGGCGCGATCAGCGCGGAACGGATCGGCCCAAGATTATGAATCTCAAGTTCTTCAAGCATCAGTGTTTTTACTCGTTCGTTTCTTTATCTTCCGGAAACACATGCCCATGATGCACTCCCCCGGTTTTACGCGCCTGCTCGCGCCAACCGACAACAGGAAGATCGAATTTCGTGACCAGACGATTCGTGAACGGCACGCCGGAAAGACGGGCCAGGCGCAATGTGCTCTTCGATTCGCGCACCTCAACCCTAGTGCCCCGCGGCAACGCGCATTGGCGACGGCCATCGCAGCAGATCCAACCATCCGACGTGGAATCCTCAAGGATATCAATGGCGAATGTGGAACCGGAGCCAATAATCAAGGGGCGCGCGAACAGGGCATGAGCGGCCAACGGCACCAACTGCAACGCCTTCACGTTCGGCCACATGATCGGTCCTCCGGCGGAGAACGCGTATGCGGTTGAGCCGGTCGGAGTCGACACGATCACGCCATCGCAGCCGAAGGAGCTCATTTCCACATCATCCACACGAATCGACAGTTCGACCATTTTGCCACGGTCGGCACGCTCCAACGTGATGTCATTCAACGCCCAATCCTCAATCGGCTCGCTTGCTCCCGGCAACCACACATCGACATGCGCGATCATGCGTTCGTCAATGGAATAATCATGCTCGGCAACCCTGCGGATCGCCTCACTCATCTGGAAGCTTTCAAACTCCGCCAAAAAGCCGACATGTCCCAAGTTCACGCCAAGAATCGGCACACTGGTGCAGTGCACCAGTTCAGCCGCTCGAAGAATGGTGCCATCCCCGCCGAGCACCACCACGATCTCAGTACGTTCGGAAACCACCGGCGGCTGCTTGCCGAAATCCGGCGCCTCGATATTGTCAATGATCGACACTTCAAAACCGGCCTGGGTCAGCTGCTCGACAGCCTCCTCAACCACCGTGCCGCTCTCCCTCAGACGACTATGCGTCACCACCACCGCATGACGGGTACCGAACATCGTTAATCCCTTTCCAGCAAAGGAAACGCCCTATGGAAAACGCCCATGAAGACGTCACCGACCTCCAGTGTAATCGAACAAATGAACGAAAACCGGCAATGCGCGTCGAAAACATGCCAAAACCCACGGAAATACCCCAAATCCGCCTCCGATGCAAGCCACGAATCAGGAATGTCAGCCTTCAAATGGCCTGTTAGTCGCACATATGCTTACAATAGCTCACAGGAACGAAGACCGAACATCGTAAGAAAAGGAGAGAGGAACGGCATGTCAAACCTCGTCTTTGACGAGTCCTCCTCCAATCGTGAGGCCTCGCATGGCTACGCATGGTGGTTCTCGGGAGATACTTTCGAGAAAGCCATGGCGGAAGACCGCAAGCCGCGCAAACGCGGCCTCATGCACCGACTCGTCAACCATCCGGGCTGCCTGACCATCTTCTACTTCCTGACGCTCGCAACGTTGTCCACTACGTTGCTGATGACACCCATCGCCACGCCGAAAGACGAAATCACCACGTTCACCACCGCGTTCTTCACCGCGGTATCCGCCATTTCCACATGCGGCATCTCCATCGTCAACTCCACCACGCATTGGACCACCTTCGGCCAAGGCGTGCTCATCTTCGCCGTGCAGATGGGCGGCCTTGGCGTCATGACGTTCGCCTCCTTGATCGCATTGGCCGTGAACCACCATCTCAAGGCCACGCAGCGCATGCTGACCGCCAACGAACTCGGCACCACGAAGCTCGGTGAAATCAAAGGCGTGCTCACCGTGGTCATCACCACCGCGTTCGTCATCGAAGGCATCACATTCGTCGCATTGTTCCCCGGCCTCTACAAAGTCAACCACGGCAATGTGCGCCACACATTGTGGGAATCGCTGTTCTTCGCGGTCATGGCGTACAACAACGCCGGCTTCACCCCCGACGGAGCCGGGCTGCATGTCAACAACTGGGCGGTCGGCCTGCCGATCCTGGCCAGCGCTTTCTGCGGAACCCTCGGTTTCCCGGTATTGCTGAACCTGATGCGCTCCTGGCGCATGCGCCGTCCTCCGAAGCGCTGGAGCCTGCACACCAAGCTCACACTGACCACCACGTTCTGCATTGTGATCGCCTCGTTCACGTGGTTCCTGCTGATGGAATGGAACAACAAGCTGCTGTTCGCCGGAGACGGCATCGAGCCGCGCCTCTGGCACGCCATGGTCGCGGCCGTCATGCCACGAAGCTCCGGATTTGACCTGTCGTGGATGCCAGGCGTCAGCGACGCAACCAAAGTGTTCCTGTCCATCGTCATGTTCATCGGCGGTGGCAGCACCTCGACCGCAGGCGGCATCCGCGTCACCACGTTCGCGGTGATCCTGCTGACCTGTCATGCCGCATTCACCGGACGCCACGACATCAACGCGTTCCACCGCCGCATCCACACGCAGGCGGTTATGACCGCCGTGGCCGTAAGCACGGCATGTCTCATGCTGGTCACCGTGGTGTCGATGGCGCTGATGATCATCACCGACTGCTCGCTGTGCGACGCACTGTTCGATACCTGCTCCGCGTTCGGACTGGGTGGCTACTCAGTGGGCGTAGCCAGTGAAAGCAACCCCACGGTGCTATACATTCTCGCCGCCACCATGTTCATCGGGCGGCTCGGACCGCTCACCATCGCCTACGCGATTTCGCGCCCACACAATCTCGAGGCCGTCCGCTACCCCACCGAGCAGATCGTGGTCGGCTGACGATACGGCTTCATATACTTACAGTTGCCTGCAATCACACATGAATATAGATTTTTGAAGACGGAATTTCGAAAGGTGCATAACATCATGGCCAACAACACCAGAAGCGTTCTCGTAGTTGGTTTGGGGCGTTTTGGCAGCTCTGTGGCCGCCACGCTCGACATGATGGGCCAGGATGTGCTTGCCGTCGACAAGGACGGCGAACTGGTGAACCGCTGGTCTTCGCAGATTCCCACCGTACAGGCCGACATGACAGACGTGATGGCGTTGGAACAGATCAACGCATCCGATTTCGACACGGCCGTCGTGGCCATCGGCGACAGTGTCGAAGCTTCCGTCATCACCGCCGGCAACCTGCTCGACGCCGGCATTTCCGACATTTGGGCCAAGTCCGTGTCGAAGGAACACGCCCGCATCCTGCAACGCATCGGCGCACGCCACATCATCAACGCGGAAACCGACGCCGGCAAGCGTGTCGGACATCTTGTGTCCGGCAACTATCTTGACTACATCGAACTTGAAGGCGCCTATAACGTCGTCAAGATCCATACTCCCGCACATGTGGTCGGGTACACCATCGAGGATGCGCGCGTGCACGAACGTTTCGGCATCACCGTGGTCGGTATCAAATCGCCGGGCAAGGAATTCGAATACGGTTCGAAAGAGCTGATCATGCACCGCAACGACGAGCTCATCATCATGGGCAAGCAGGATCAGATCGACCGGTTCCTGCGCGGCTGATCATACAATTTTTCATACAAGAAAATCCGGAATTCATCATCATGATTTCCGGATTTTCTTATTGCCTTTCTTATTTGTTTTTCCTGCACTACAGGCACGGTTTTTCAATCAGCTGTTGCTTATTTTCATGACCGCATACAGCAGATATTCGATATTGCCGTGCGTGCCTTCAATGGGAGATACCGTCGTCGCACGCACGTCAAGCCCGTTGCTTTCCGCACATGCCACAATGTCTTTCAAAGCCCGTTCGCGTAATTCCTGACTTTCGACAATCCCGTTTTTTCCAAGATTGCCTTTGCCCACTTCGAATTGCGGTTTGACCAGCAGCACGATCTGCGCCTGCGGTGCGGCGATTCTTGCGATCACCGGAATCACATATGTCAGCGAAATAAACGATACGTCGGAAACAATCATTTCCGGACGATACGGCAAATCCTCCGCATACACGTCGCGAATATTGACGCCGCTCATTTCGATAATACGGTCGTCATGCGCGATTTTCGGGTCCAATTGCCCATGGCCGACATCCAAAGCGATGACCTGCGCGGCATCATTGCGCAATAGCACGTCGCAGAAACCGCCGGTGGACGCGCCGATATCCAAGCAATGTAATCCTTGCGCGGAACGCAATCCGACGTCGGCAAACCGTTCGAACGCGCCGACAAGCTTGTATGCGCCACGGGAAACGTAACCGTCTCCCCTATCGGCGGCGATGACGTCATCACTACCGACTTTCGCCGATGCTTTAGTGACGGCAACACCGTTCACACTGACTTTGCCATCCGCGATCAGACGTTGCGCCTTGGAACGACTGTCGGTCAGACCACGTTCCAACAACGCAACGTCAAGACGAACAACCTGAGTGGAATCACTGTTTCGCAATGGTTTTCCAATAATCGGTACGAATTGTTCGTTAGGAAATACGGAATTCCGGAACGATCACGCTACTCACATCTCGCCCGCTGTCGGCCGCGGCCCACATGGCGCAGCATGCGGCACGCAACCCGTCGACGCTGGTGATGTCGGTGACATACAGGCGGTCGCCGTCAACGCGGGCCTTCGCATCGCGGCACAGCCATGCGCCCTCATCATGCACCACTTCAGGAGCGGGCTCGTTCAAGCCCCGCAGATCTTTGGCGATGTAGGTCGGGCGAAGATACGCCGGAGCGAACATGAGTTCGCGCGGATTGGTGACGCCGGTCAACACCGCAAGGGAATCGTACCCGCCACGATTGCCCGCCTCGATATCAGTGTCGAGACGGTCGCCGATGGCGAGGCACTGTTCCTTGTCCACCGGCTCGCCATCATCATGGGCTGCGAGAATGCGCGCCTCGTCATACATGGCGGATTCCGGCTTGCCTGCGGACGAAACCGGTTCCACACCGGTGGCATTGATCACAGCCATGATCATAGAACCGCATCCCGGCGCGATGCCAAGTTCACGAGGAATGGTCAGATCACGATTGGTCACGAAATAGGTCGCGCCATGCTCAACGGCATAGGCGATTTGGGCCATTTCGTTCCAAGACATGTCGGGATACCATCCTTGGATGGCGGCGACCGGCTGCGCTTCTGCGGAATCGACGACTTCAAGACCTTGCTTGGCCACTTCCTCACGCAGATGCTGGGCGCCAAGCACGAAAACCTTCGAACCTTCAGGCACGGCACGTGCCACCATGCGCGCGGCGACAACCGACGAGGTGATGACCTGCCAGGATTCGACATCCAAATCGAACCCCTTCAGCTGGTCTGCCACCACGGCCTGAAGTCGGGACGAATTGTTGGTGGTGTATTCCACCGTCATGCCCAAGGATTCGGCCTTGCGGATATTCTTGGCAGCATGTTCCACCGGGTTCTTACCACGGTAGACCACGCCGTCAAGATCAAGCAGTGCCAGCGAGTATGCTTCGCTGAGCGGCTGATTCGTGGACTTCAGCATGCGGGCCACGTCACCTCACTTGTTATCTTCGGAGGATTCGGAAGAAGCATCCGAAGACTCTTCGGCCTCTTCAGCCTCACCGTCATCATCGGCGTCATCTTCCGCAGCATCGTCAGCTTCTGCCGGCTCGTCATCGGATTCCGCGCCTGCTTCCGTCTCTTCGGCCTCAAGCTGGGTTTCGTCGTTGGTTTCGCCGTTCTCGTCGATGGCTTCGGATTCGTCTTCCTCATTCTCAGGGTCTTCCGGAGCGTACTGCGCGTCATCTTCGGAAATGCCAAGCACGTCCATGAGTTCGTCGTTCAGCTCCTGCATGTCGTATTCGACAACCAGATCGTCGGAAGTCTCATCATCCTCAACATCGGCGTACTGCAGTTCGAGCTTGTCGAGCAGACGATCCAATGCGATGGCCTCATCGGTACGGCCGGCCTCTTCAAGGAAATACTGTTCGGCCTGCACCGCACGCATGCGGTATTCGCCGGCCAATCCCTTGGAACGGCCCAGCGTGTGCACGATCTCGATGGCCTTGTCCCACATCTTCAGATCGCCCAGAGCGCCAGCGTACACCAAGAACATTTCAGCCTTGGCTTCACCGCGCAGATACTTGGCGTCGTCGCTCACAGCCACTTCGATGGCCTTCTTCGGCTCGCCCACGCCACGCTCGCAGTCGGCGATGAACGGCAGATAATCCAGGAAACCGTTCATACGGAACGCGGTGCGGAACTCACGCAAGGCAAGCTTGTAATCACCCTGACGGTATGCCACGAAGGCGAGTGTCTCGCGGGCGAAATCGATGCGGGAAGCCTGGCGGGCCACCCACTTGGCATGTTCGAGGGCCAGCTCCGGGTTGCTCTCCTCAAGCGTGTACGCGGCAAGAATGTGCAGACCAATGTTTTCCGCATGTTCCTTCGACAGGCCACGCAGGCGTTCGCGATCGTCGGTGGTGAGCATACGCCATTCGATGCCCTTCGGCATCTTCGGCTCATCAGGACGACGATGCGTGTACGGGTTCTGCGAGGGGAAGCTCACCGTGCCATCGGAATTGCGGCGCGGCTTGGCCATGTACTCGCCACGCTTCTCCTCACGGTAGGCCATCTTCTCTTCGCGGGTGAACTCACGACGCTCCTCGCCCTGCTGCTGGTCGCGATCCTTGTGGAAGTCACGGCGCTGATCGTCACGACGGAAATCCTTACGATCGCCATCACGGAAATTACGGCGTCCGCCATCACGACGATCATTGCCACGGTGGTCGTCACGACGGAAGTTACGACGATCACCATCACGATGGAAATCACGGCGATCATTATCGCGGTGGAAGTTACGACGGTCGCCATCTTCACGACGGAAGTTACGACGGTCGCCGTCACGGTGGAAGTCTTTACGGTTTCCGTCACGTCGATCGTCACGACGGAAACCGGAACGCCCGCCATCGCGCTGATAGCGAGGATTGTCTCCACGACCGCCACGATAATCGCGATGATCGTCACGACGCTCGCCGTCACGGTTGAACTTGCGCGGACCGTTATGGAAGCGACGCTCCGGGCCTTCCCCCTCACCGTCACGACGGAAATCGCGGTCGCGGTGGAAATTGCCGCCATTGCCCTTGCGGTATCCGCCCTTATGATCGTCGTTGTGGAAGCCGCCGGACTTGTGGCCGTAGGACTTGCCGCCATTGCCACGCGGCTTGAATCCCTTGCCGCCGCGATCGCCCGGCTTGCCCGAGCCGTAGGACTTGTGGTTGCCGTAGGACTTGCCGCGCGATCCGCGCTGTTCTTCTGCCATGCTGTTCCTTATATTCCTTGTATTCCTTGAAAATGGTCTTCGTTTGTTCTTTGCTTACGTTTGTTTGCGCCGCTCGCGATTGCCTCACACGTTTTCGACGACGCCGAGGGCCTTCTTGCCGCGACGAATCAATGCGAAACGGCCATGCAGGAAGTCATTTTCGTTCAAAACCTGCTCTTCGTCTTTAACACGGGCGTTGTTCAGATACACGCCGCCAGCCTTAATCGTCTTGCGCGCTTCGGAAATCGACTTGAACAGTCCGGCCTTCATGCCGGCTTCCGCCACACGGTCGCCCACCGCGGCCTTGGCGAACTCGCCGTCGATCTTCACGCCGTCAAGAGCAGCTTCAAGCGTGGACTCGTCAACGCCCGCAAGATCGCCGCCACGGCCGAACAGCGCACCGGCGGCCTCGATGGCCTGTCGGGTGGCTTCCTCACCATGAACCAGGCTGGTGACCTCCCAAGCCAAGGTGCGTTGCGCCTCACGCGCGCCCGGATTGGTCTTGCTTTCCTCCACAAGACGTTCGATCTCCGCCTTCGGCAAGAACGTGAACACCTTCAGCAGGTTCTCCATCTCGCTGTCAGGGCGGTTGAACCAGAACTGGTAGAACTTGTACGGGCTCAGCATAGTGCCGTCAAGCCAGACGGCGTTGCCTTCGGACTTGCCGAACTTCTTACCCTGAGCGTCGGTGATAATCGGGCTGGTGAACACGTTCACATCCACGCCACGTACCTTGTGGATCAGGTCAAGACCGGACGTGAGGTTGCCCCACTGGTCGGATCCGCCAAGCTCAAGCACGCAATGGTATTCGTCGAACAGGTGCAGGAAGTCGTTGCCCTGCAGCACCTGGTAGCTGAACTCGGTGAAGGAAATGCCATCTTCAGAATTCAGTCGACGGGCAACGGTGTCTTTGGCGAGCATGGTACCCAAACGGAAGTTCTTGCCGACGTCACGCAGGAAGTCGATGACGTTCATGGAGGCCGTCCAATCGTAATTGGACACGAAACGAACCGGGTTGCTGCCTTCCACTTCGAGAATGCCGCCGATCTGCGCCTTCAGACGCTCGGCCCAACCAGCCACGACGTCTTTCGGATTGAGCGTACGTTCGCCCGATTGGCGAGGATCGCCGATCAAGCCGGTGGCGCCGCCGACCAGGGCAATCGGATGATGGCCTGCTGCCTGAAGGTGACGCATGTTGATGAGCTGCACCAGATTGCCGATATGCAGAGAGGCAGCGGTCGGATCGAAACCGCAATAATAGGAAATGGGATCTCCGTTCAACGCTTCGGCGAGTCGATCCCTGTCAGTGGACTGGGAAATCAACCCGCGCCATTCCAGTTCATCGAGGACGGACTCGAAACCGGCCTCCTTGAAATCGATGACGTGAGCCATAGCTGTGTTTTCTCCCTATTGAATTGCGGATGATACTGCGTTTTACGCACCCTACAGTTTCGCAGAAGATGAAGACAGGCGCACGCGGTGTTTCCCCATCATCCACCAACCATCGTGCATACAGGTAAAGTTAGAAGGAGCATCCCCATATCAAGAAGGGAGATACCTGCATGGACCGCAAAGGCATGAAGGTTGCGGCTAAGAAAGCCCAGAGAAAACATTATTGGATGATAGTCGCCATTTGCCTGTTCGCTTCGGTGTTCGGTGTTGCGTACACTTCATCGACGCTCTCGGTCAGCACCAACATTTCGATCAGCACCCCGCAAACGGAGGATTCCACGCAATCCAACGACATGTATGACGTATTGCAGGATCTTGCCGTAGGCAATGAAAACGATGCCCGTGAAAAGGTCAAGCAAAACCAAGAGCAGATCGTCAACAACGATACCGATGCCACGTTCGGCCGTCGCCGCGGAGTAATCGCGTCCCTGCTCAACTCGTTTGCATCCGGCTCGATGGTGATCGCCGTGGCCGACGCCATTAGTTCCGTCACCCATAACGGCGGCGTCTCCATCGCCGTGCCGGTAATACTCTCGCTGGCCGTCTACATTTTCGTCTGGCTGTTCATTCAAGAAACATACCGCATCGTCATGGCACGTATGCTGTTGGAAGGACGTTCCTATAACAAGCTTCCGGCAAGTCGCTTCTTCTACCCCATTCACACGCGCAAATGGCCGCGCATGGCATGGACCATGTTTGTGGAAAACGTGTTCCTGTTCCTTTGGAGTCTCACCATCGTCGGCTTCTTCATCAAGCAATATTCCTACCGTATGGTGCCGTACATCGTTGCGGAGAATCCGAATATCGAGGCTTTGGACGCCATTCGCTTGTCCCGACGCATGATGAAAGGGCATAAATGGGAATGCTTCGTGGCGGACTGCTCGTTCCTCGGCTGGTACCTGCTCAACCTTATCACCTTCGGCTTGAGCGGCATCTTCTATTCCAATGGCTACAATGCCGCATTCTTCGCGGAATACTATGTGTACGTGCGTTCGATGGCCAAGACTACCGGCATTGCAGGCAGTGAGATGCTCAACGACGAATACCTGTACTTCAAGGCCGACCCGCAGACGCTCCATACCACGTACGCCGATGTCGCCCAATCCGTAGCACAGCTGGAACAGAATCTTGTTCCAGCGCCCAAGCCGCATGGATTCACAGGATTTCTTTCTGAGTGGCTTGGCATCCGCATTCTGCATGCCAGCGCAGTGAACCGCTATGAAGAGTATCGTGAGAATCTTCACCAGATGCAGATCGGCGAGAATATTCTGAATGGCTCCATTTATCCGGGGCGTCTTGCGCCTGCTCCGATACCGTTCAAATTCCGTGAATCACGTACCATCAGCGCCGACCGCAGCTACTCACTGGTCAATCTGATCATGATGTTCTTCATCTTTTGCTTCGTCGGCTGGGTGTGGGAAGTAAGTCTCGCATTTATTTCCGAAGACATGTTCGTGAACCGTGGCACGCTGCATGGCCCTTGGCTGCCCATCTATGGCACCGGCGGAGTGATCATTCTGGTTCTGCTCAAAAAGCTGCGCGAAAAGCCAGCGCTTGAATTCGTCGCGGCTATGGTGCTGTGCGGCTGCTTGGAATACTTCTCATCGTGGTATCTGGAGATGACGCATGATGGTCAACGCTGGTGGGATTACACCGGATACTTTCTAAATATCAACGGCCGTATCTGCGCCGAAGGATTATTGACGTTCGGCCTTGGCGGATTGGCCATCGTATATCTGCTGGCTCCGGCCCTCGACAACCTGCTCAGCAGAATCGATGCGCGAAAGCTTGGCATCGTGGCCGCCGTGCTGCTCGTGCTGTATTGCGCCGACCAAGTGTATTCCGCGCAACATCCGAATGTCGGTGCGGGCATCACCGACTACAAGGGATCGGACACGTCGCTGGAAGCGCCCACTCCATACGAAATCCGTAAACGATCCGGTGGACTGTCATAGCGTGATTGTCATGCAAATCGCATATCGCAAACAATAATGAAATCGCCTGTCGTTCTTTCGAGCGGCAGGCGATTTCATGCTGTTGCTTATTGCGCGATTATTTGCGACGCAGCATTTCGTGCAGAGTTTCGATGATCTTGCTGTATTTGATGGAATCCGTGAAACGCAGACGCGGGAATGCGTTAATCATACGACGCTGCTGCTTGTTCAGGATAGATGCGGCAGTGGCCTGCATATTGGCAAGAATCTCCTGCGAGGAGTCCGACCAATCCTGGACCTTGTCTTGCACCTTGTCGCGGAATTTGTCTCGGAAAATGTCTTTGCCCCATTGCAGGGAATCACCGGCTTTCTCCGCATATGCCTGCACGGTTTCGCTGAACTTCGCAAGATTGTCGGCCAAATCGATGATGCCAAGCACTGTAATAATGGTATCCGCGACGATAAACGCCATGAAAATCACGCACATCCAGTGCACTACTGGCAAAGGAATCATCTGTGTAATGCGATTCACTTCAGGCTGTATCACATCGGTGATGAGCACACCCAGCAGACCGAACACAATCGCTCCAAGCAAGCAAATGCGCCCTTGAATGTTGAATCGGCGATGACTGTAATCCCACCATCGTGCGTGGAATAGCTTTTCCATGCCCCATGACGTGACATATTCAAGCATGCATGCACCGATTGAAGAAATGAGAAAAACCGCGAAAGGATTATGCAGATCATGCAGCAGCACAATCGCAAGAACGGCTCCGCAACCGTAGATCGGGCAGATGGGACCATTCAGGAAGCCACGATTCACCAAGCGACGTTCCGAAACGGACACGAGAATCGATTCATATACCCATCCGGCAAATGAATAGAACAGGAACCATAAGAACAGGTATTCCAGCATGAGCATGCTTTCGCGCCGTCACTTTCCACTTGTATGCATATTGACTTTCGGCTTGTAGAAGCGCTCAAGACTGACCGTTTCCCGTGTGGCGCTGATCTTATCCGCGACAGTCACCAAATACCCTTCAAGATACCGAGGCGGTATCGGCGTCAAAGGAAACATATGATTCTCGATGCTGTCACGTTCCACTCTATTGAGATGGAAATCGCGCACGGCATTGCGCATGGCGGTGCCACCATGGGTGAAACCATGCATACGATGACGGCCGCCATCATGCGCATGCCAGTCGTAAAGAAAATAATCGTGCAGCAGAGCGGCGCGAATCAACGAATGCAAATCCACCCTATGCCATAAGTGCAGCCTGTCAGCGATCCATACGGCCAGACAGGCCACACGGATGGAATGAGCAAACGTGGTGACCACGCCATGCTGGTAACAGACTCTTTCGATCTGCATATGCTCATGGCACAGTATCTCCTGGCCGTGAAGTCGAACAAGCTGCTGTATCTGCGTTCGTGTCAGTGGCACCGCTTTGCCTTTGCTATGTACTGTTGCTGTAATTATTTGAGCAATGATTCCGGCGTCTTGTATGCCGGGCCGTCGCTGACGGAGTTGGCGAAGGCACGCAGCTGTTCGATGGCGGTTTTCGCGGAAACGATCTGCTCGCGCACGCGCAGCGGAGACGTGCCTCCCTTGCCATTGCGGGCGGAAACAGAACCTTCGGTGGATAGCACTTCGCGCACTTCGGGAGCCTTGTCGGCCGGAAGGAATTCCTTGAAGACCTCGATGAAGTCATCGTCGGCCAGGTCCCACAGTTCCTGGCCGCGGTCTTCGGCGATCTTCACGCATGCACCGGAAAGCTCGTGCGCGTGGCGGAACGGCACACCGTTCTTCACCAGCCATTCGGCGATGTCGGTGGCGAGGGCGAAACCGGTCGGCGCTTCCGCTTCGAGGCGTTCCTTGTTGAAGACCATGGTGCCGACCATGCCGGTGAACGCGGGAAGGAGCACTTCCAGCGTGTCGACCTGGTCGAACACGGCTTCCTTGTCTTCCTGAAGATCACGTGCATAAGCGGTGGGCAGGCCCTTCAGCGTGGTGAGAAGACCAGCCAGATCGCCGATGAGACGGCCAGACTTGCCTCGTGCAAGTTCCGCAATATCCGGGTTCTTCTTCTGCGGCATGATGGACGAGCCGGTGGAATAGGCGTCGTCAAGGCGCACGAACGCGAACTCCTGGGTGTTCCAGATGATGATTTCTTCAGACAGTCGGCTGATGTCGACGCCTGCCATGGCTGCGATGAAAGCGAATTCGGCGACCAGATCACGACTGGCGGTGCCGTCGATGGAGTTCGCGGTTACCTTGGAGAAGCCGAGTTCGCGGGCCACGGCCACCGGCTCCAAGCCGAGGGTGTTGCCGGCGAGGGCGCCGGAACCATACGGGCTTGCATCGATGCGCTTGTCCCAATCGGCAAGACGTTCCACATCGCGCAGCAGCGGCCACACGTGGGCCATGAGCTGGTGTGCGAGCAGCACCGGCTGGGCGTGCTGCATGTGGGTACGCCCCGGCATGACGGTGCGTCCGGCCTTTTCGGCCTGTTCGGTCAGTGTTGCGGCAAGGCCGAGCAGCATTTTGGCGATGACGCGGCTGTGGCGACGGAGCCACATGCGGATCAGCGCGGCGATCTGGTCGTTGCGGGAGCGGCCGGCGCGGAGCTTGCCTCCAAGCTCGTCTCCGGCGATCTGCAGCAGTCCACGTTCCAATGCGGTGGCTTCGTCCTCATCGTCTTCGATCGGAGCGAACGCACCGGAATCGACACGGCGCTGCAGCTCGTCGAGAGCGTCTTCCATTCGCTGCAGCTCGTCGGCGGTCAATAGTCCCGCACGTCCGAGCGCACGGGCGTGGGCGCGTGAGCCTGCGATGTCGTCGTCGGCAAGACGCCAATCGAATTGGGTGGACTTGCTCAGTCGCGCGAGTTCCGGAGACGGGCCGGACTTGAACCGGCCGCCCCACAGGGCGAGGTGTTCACCATTGGTTGTGCTCTCGGTCATTGTTACTTCATTCTCCTTGCAGATATGACTGAGGGAGAGGATACCAGTCAGGATGGTCCTAACGGTACGCTCTCCCCCATTATCAAGACGATTCGGCGTAAAAACCCGCTTACTCGACGCTGTTTTCCGGAACCTCGATGCCATTGCCGAACTTGACGTCGCGGGCTGCGGCCACACGGCTCGGCAGACCGTAGATGTCGATGAAGCCGTTGGACGACTTCTGATCGAAGCTGTCGCCGGAATCGTAGGTGGCCAGATTGTAGTCATACAGCGAGGTGTCGGAACGACGACCGGTCACGACGGCGCGTCCGCCATGCAGGATCATGCGGATTTCGCCGGAAACGTACTTCTGGGTGTCTTCGATGAAGGCGTTCAGGGACTGCGTTGCCGGGGAGAACCACTGCGCATCGTAGACGAGTTCGGCCCAGCGCTTGTCGATATCGCGCTTGATGCGGTGCTGCTCGCGTTCGAGGCAGCAGTTCTCGAGTTCCTGGTGGGCGGTGAGCAGTGCGATAGCACCAGGAGCCTCGTACAGCTCACGGGACTTGATGCCGACCAGACGGTCCTCGATCAGATCGATACGGCCGATGCCCTGTGCGCCTGCGCGACGGTTCATCTCTTCGATGGCCTGCAGCGGGGTGACGTCGTGACCGTCGATCTTGACAGGAATGCCCTGCTTGAATTCGATGACGACCTCATCTTCGACTGGCGGGAATGCCGGATCGTCGGTATAGGAGTAGCAGTCCTTGGTCGGGCCATTCCACGGATCCTCAAGGAAGCCGGTTTCAATGGCGCGGCCCCACACGTTCTGGTCGATGGAGAACGGGCTCTTCTCGGTCTGCACGATCGGAAGCTTGTGCTCCTTGGCGAATGCGATCTCGACGTCGCGGGTCAGCGACAGGTCGCGGATCGGGCTGATGGCCTTCAGTGTCGGATCAATGGAGGAGATGGACACCTCGAAACGGACCTGGTCGTTACCCTTGCCGGTGCAGCCATGGGAGATGGTGTCGGCACCGAACTGGTGGGCGGCGCGCACGAGATGCTTGGAGATGAGCGGGCGGGAAATGGCGGAAACCAGCGGATACACACCCTCATACAGGGCGTTGGCCTTCAGCGCCTTCATGCAGTATTCATTGGCGAATTCGTCGCGGGCGTCTACCACATACGCTTCAACGGCACCGCAGGCAAGCGCGCGCTGCTTGATGGTTTCGAGGCTTTCGCCACCCTGGCCGACGTCGAGGGACACGGCCACGACATCCTTGCCGGTGCGTTCCTTTAGGTATGAGATGGCGACGGAGGTATCCAGACCACCGGAATATGCCAAGACGAGACGATTCTGATCGCTCATGGTTTCCCTTTCTAACATCAAACGTTATTCATCAGTATATGCAATGCTCTGTATATTTATGCATATACGGTGCGTCGTGTCCACTATACGGCTATTCAGCCTTTGGACACGACGTCCAACAGCCATTGCGCACGCTGTTTCGCATAATCGTCATCGGCGCAAATCACCATGACGGTATCGTCCCCGGCAATGGTGCCGAGCACTCCATCGATGGGCTGCTTGTCGATCACACTTGCCACATACTGGGCCGCGCCAGACGGCGTGTGGACCACCACCAGATTCCTAGCCGCCGCGACCGAAGTGACCAATCCGGAAAGCACACGGTTCATCTGCTGTTCCGTTTTTGCATCAGGATTGGCCGACGCGCTTTCCTCCGGCTGTCTGCCCAGCGCATAGGCCACGGTTCCGTCAGCCAAACGGGTTTTGGTGGCATGGATCTCGTCAAGATCGCGGCTCAGGGTGGCCTGGGTCACTTCGATGCCCTGATCCGCGAGAATCTGGGACAGCTGCGACTGCGAGGTGACGATGCGCGTCAGCAACGCCTGCTCGATGGCGCTCAATCGAGCGGCCCGTGTGGCAGGACGTTGCAGCGCAGGTGTTTGGTCCGTCATCAGGCCAGCAGGCTTTCATCTCCGCGGGCCTTGCCGGCAAGCCAAGTCAGCAGTGCCTTCTGCGCATGCAGGCGGTTACCGGCCTCATCCCAAACCACGGACTGTGGCCCGTCGATGACTTCGGAGGTGACTTCCTTGCCACGGTATGCCGGCAGGCAATGCTGGAAGATGGCGTCTTCCTTGGCATAAGACATGAGTTCGGCGTTCACCTGATAATCCCAGAACGGCTTGGAACGGATGGCGTATTCCGATTCTTCGCCCATGGAAACCCATGTGTCGGTGAACACGCAGTCGGCGCCGGCGACCGCTTCCTTCGGATCGGTGGTCACCAACACGGAACCGCCGGTTTCGGATGCGATGGCTTCGGCATCGGCAACGATCTGCGGATCCGGCAGATAGCCGTTCGGTCCGGCAACGCGTACGTTCATACCGGCCACGGCGCCGCCGAGCAGGTAGGAGTTCGACATGTTGTTGGCCGCGTCGCCGAGGTAGGCGATGGTCTGGTTTTTCAGATTGTCGACGCCACCACGATGCTCGGCAATGGTCTGGAAGTCGGCAAGAATCTGGCAGGGATGGAATTCATCCGTCAGAGCGTTCACCACCGGATGGGTGGAATACTTGGCCATTTCCTCCACACGATCCTGGCCGAAGGTGCGCCACACCACGCCGTAGGCCATGCGGTCAAGCACACGTGCGGTGTCTGCCACCGGTTCGCCACGGCCCAGCTGGGATCCGGACTTGTCGATGACCAGCGGATAGCCGCCCAGTTCGGCAACGCCAATGGAGAAGCTGGAACGGGTTCGGGTGCTCGGCTTGTCAAAGATCACCGCGATGCCTTGCGGTCCGGCGAACGGCTGATGGTAGAAACGGTCGTTGTGGAATTTGATGGCGAGTTCGAGCACTTGCTTCTGCTCTTCATGGTTGAGATCGTCATCGCGCAACATGTGGCGCAGTTCAGGAGTTGCCATTGTTGGCTCCTTTCAAAATATCCAGTCTGCTTTGATTGCCGGCTATGTTCAGTCGTTTGGAAGATCCGTTGGAATCTTCGCGAGGATGGAGATGGCCTGATCAATATCCTGTTCAGTCACCACCAGCGGAGGAACAAGACGAAGCGCATCTGGCGCCACCGCGTTGACGATCAAACCGTGCTCCAACGCCCAATTCATCGCCGCATGCGCACATGGATGGGCAAGTTCGACCGCATCGAGCAAGCCACGTCCACGCACGGAGACGAAAAGCGGATTGCCGCAAGCCATGATGCCGTCACGCAATTGCTGGCCACGTGCCTCGGCGTTGGACACAAGGCCGTCTTCCTCAATGGTTTCCAACGTGGCCATCGCGGCGGCCGCTCCGAGCGGATTGCCCGCAAAGGTGGAGCCGTGGGAGCCTGGGGTGAACAGTGCGGAAAGCTTGGCGCCGAAGGAGATCATGCCACCCATCGGGAAACCGCCTGCAACGCCCTTGGCGAAGGTTACGATATCCGGAACCACTCCGCCCGCGAGATCCTCACGCTGGAACGCGAACCAGGATCCGGTACGCCCGATACCCGTCTGGACCTCATCGATGATGAGCAGCGCGTTGTTGTCGTCGCACATCTGACGGGCCTTCTTCACATAGCCGGCCCCAAGCGGACGCACGCCGGCCTCACCTTGGATCAGTTCCATGATGACGGCTGCGACAGGACCTTTGCCATATTTGCCGGGACCGGTTTCGGCAAACGCGTCATGCAATGCGGTCTCGTCACCGGCTTCGACGAATTCGATATTGGGAACCAGCGGTTCGAACGCTTCTCGGATGGTGGGCTTCCACGTTGCGGACAGCGCGCCCATGGTACGTCCATGGAAGCCATGGGTCATGGCGATGATACGCGCCGGTTTGCCTCCAATGGCAGGCGATGCGCCCGGCAAGGTGCGGCCATACAGTTTGGCGAGTTTCAGTGCTGCCTCGTTGCCTTCCGCTCCGGAGTTGCCGAAATACACATGAGATCCCTCGGGGGCGCCGGCAAGCTCAATGAGCTTCGACGCCAGTTCAATCTGCGGTTCCGTGGCGAAGTAGTTGCTCACATGGGCGGCTTTGGCAGCCTGCTCGCTGACGGCCTTCACCCATTTCGGGTGGGCGTATCCGAGCGCGTTCACCGCGATGCCCGCAAGGAAATCGAGGTATTCATTGCCATCGATGTCCCAGATGTGCGCGCCTTCGCCATGGTCCATAACACGCAGCGGAGTACCGAACACGTTCATGTGCACCCGGGAGTACTCCCCCAGCCACTTGGCGTCCTCGCTGCCGAGGTTTTCCAACTGTTCAGTTGCCATACGAACTCCTCATTTCAATACCGTCTTCGGGAACGACCATGGTTCCAATGCCGTCTGTGGTGAAAATCTCATTCAGGATGGAATGCGGTTTGCGTCCGTCGATGATGTGGGCGCGTGGCACGCCTCCATCGATGGCTCTGACGCAGGCTTCCATCTTGGGGCGCATGCCGCTCTCCAGATCCGGCAACATGTCGCGTAGGTTCTCCACGCCGATGCGACCAATCAGAGAATCCCTGTCCGGCCAATCGGCGTACAGGCCATCCACATCGGTCAGCACGACCAGCTTGCTGGCTCCAAGAGCGGCCGCAAGCGCCGCAGCCGCAGAATCGGCATTCACATTCAACACTTCGGTAGCATCATCCTCATTTGGAGCCACCGAGGAAACAACAGGAATGCGTCCGGCATTGATCAGGTCCTCAACCGCGGATGCGTCGACGCTCACCACGTCGCCGACCAAACCAATATCGGTTGGCGATCCATCGATGATCGGCTTGCGCTGCATGGCGGAAAACAGCGCACCATCCTCGCCGGAAAGACCGACCGCGAACGGACCATGGGCGTTGATCAACCCGACAAGTTCACGGGAAACCTTGCCCGTCAAAACCATACGCACCACATCCATGGCCTCCGGAGTGGTGACCCTCAGGCCTCCCTTGAATTCCGACTTAATGCCCAAAGCCTTGAGCATGTGAGAGATCTGCGGTCCGCCTCCATGCACCACAACCGGATGCAAGCCGACCTGTCGCAGGAACACCATATCTTCAGCGAAACAGGCCTTGAGATGATCGTCGATCATCGCATTGCCGCCATATTTGATGACGATGCGCTGTCCGGCGAATTCCTCAAGCCATGGCAGCGCCTCGATCAGCACTTCCGCCTTTTGGTCGGCACGCAGATCGGTATGCACGTCAAAATGGAATCCAGGTCCTTTGAGTTCCTTGGTCATTACCGTTCAATCAGCTTTCGTAATCTGCATTAATGTGTACGTATTCGTGGGTCAAATCGTCGGTCCAGACGGTTGCTTCCGCTTTTCCCGCATGCAGATCGATGTCGATATGCACCTCGCGCGGAGTCATGTCGACTTCGGATCGGTCGCGCCCGGCTCCGCCGTTCTCACAGATACGCACGCCATTGACGTCGACCGTGACTTTATTGGAATCGTAGGGAGCGACTTCCGGCGGCACGGTACCCAGCGAGCTGACGATACGACCCCAGTTCGGATCATTGCCGAAGATGGCGCATTTCAGCAAATTGGATGCCGCTACCGCACGACCGCAAGCAAGCGCCGCATCTTCCGTGGTGGCGCCGGTCACCTTGACACGGATGTCATGGCTCGCGCCTTCACCGTCTCCGACAATCTGACGTGCCAAGGAGGCAGTCGCCTGCGCCACAAGCTCGTTGAACTCGTCGGGATCCGGTTCGATACCTGATGCTCCAGACGCAAGCAAAAGCACGGTGTCGTTAGTGGACATGCAACCGTCAACGTCAATGCGGTTGAACGACATTTCCACTCCAGTGTTCAGAGCTGCCTGAAGCTGTCCCGCGCTTACCACGGCATCCGTGGTGATCACGCACAGCATGGTGGCCAGCTGAGGCGCGATCATGCCTGACCCTTTGACCATGCCGCCGACACGGAACCCATTGGACCCTTCAAGTTCAACGGTTTTCGGCTTGGTGTCGGTGGTCATGATGGCATGGGACGCATCCGCACCGGCCTGAGCGGTATCGGCAAGGGCCGCGAACGCTTTGTTTGCGCCAGAAAGCACATGGTCAAGAGGCAGAAGCTCACCGATCAGGCCCGTGGAGCAGACCGCGATATCGCTGTCTTTGGCACCTACAAGCGCCGCGACCTTTTGGGCCGTGGCCTTGGACTGCTCATATCCCGGCTGGCCGGTGCACGCGTTTGCGCCTCCGGAATTAAGGATGACGGCTTTCACATGACCGTCGGCCACGATCTTGCGCGTCCACTGCACGGGAGCTGCGCAGAAACGGTTCGAAGTGAACACTCCGGCAGCCATATCCAGCGGACCGTTATTGACCACAAGAGCCAGATCCTTCTTACCTTCGACTGCGGAAATACCGGCTTCCACGCCAGCCGCGGAAAAACCTTGTGCAAATGTTACGCTCATGGCGCCACTCCAATCTTTGTCAGGCCTGCATCTTCAGGAAGTCCCAGTGCTACGTTCAACGACTGCACCGCCTGTCCGGCCGTGCCACGGTTGAGATTGTCAATTGCCGCGAAGGCCAGCAAACGCCCCGCCTTACGGTCGATGGCCACCTGAATATGGGCCGCGTTCGATCCGATGATATTGGCGGTGGCCGGCATGACGCCTTCCGGTAAAACAATCATGAAATCCTGATCCGCATATGCGTCAGTCCAAACCTGCCTGATTTCAGCATCTGACATATTCAATGCTGTATCGGTTAGTTTGGCGGAAACCGAAGCGAGAATGCCACGGGCCATTGGCACAAGAATAGGAGTGAATCCCAGCGTGAACTCGTTTGCCGCGGATGCGTTCTTTCCTGCAGCATGGGCGAAGTTCTGCAAAATCTCAGGAATATGACGATGAGTACCGCCGACAGAATACGGTAATGCGGAACCGAATGCCTCAGCTGCAAGCAAATTGACGCGCTTCAGATTCTTCCCTGCGCCGGAGTAGCCGACCACCAGATCGGCAACAATATCTGCCGGTTCAACAAGCCCTTGGGCAATGCCCGGCTGCAGCGCCAATGTGGTTGCGGTCACATTGCATCCTGGACCGGCAATACGCTTGGTTCCTGGAATCACCTCACGCTGGTGCTGGTAAGAACCATCTTCGGATATGCCGGTAATGAGCTCAGGCATGCCGTAAGTCCAGTGCTCATAGAAGTCGCCGCCGTAGAACTCATCCCATGCGGTTTTTTCCTCAAGCCTATGGTCGGCTCCCAAATCCACCACCACGGCATTCGGATCAAGCTGGGAAGCCAATGCACCGGATGCCCCATGAGGCAGCGCAAGGATGATCACGTCATGCCCGTTCAGTACCTCCGGAGTGGTGTCTTCCACCACAAGGTCGGCAAGCTGCGGAATATGTGGCATATGCTCGCCAAGCTTGTCCCCAACGGATGAATGCCCGGCCACGCACGTCACTTCGAAATTTGGATGGGCCGCGAGGATACGGAGGGCCTCGCCTCCCGCATACCCTGTCGCGCCGGCCACGGCTACTGTGTATTTGGCCATGTCACGTCTCTTTCCATTGACTCACTGAAAACACATTCAGCATACACTTTATGCACTACATTGCATAATTATGCATTCATTTCGTGTCGCATAGTGGTCATTGCGAGACTATGACAATTATTAAAAGACTAGAAAACACGCCGAATCAGGCAGCGATCGACTCGTCTCCCTGCCCCGATCCCGCGCCGCCAAGCATATTCTGCAACGTCTCGTTATACAGGTCGGCAACGGAAAGACCATGCATCGCCAACCAAATCACGGCCAAGGTGTACAACACATTGATGATCACCGCGGCGAGAGCCAAGCCATACCCTTTCATATGGAGCTTCTTGGTACGCCACATCGAAATCGCGCCGACCAACGCGGGAAGGACCGGCACCGGCATCAGCACGGCAAGCACGAGAGACATGATCGCATAGGCATCCCAATGGCCGTATGCGGGATTCTGCCGAGGATCGTTGAGATCCAGATTCGGCAGATAGGGCATATTGCCCTGCTGCGGATATTGGTTCGGATCATACGGATTCGGCCCATACGGGTTGGCGCCGTATGGATTCCGTTGTCCGTTCGCATTGTACGGAGGCATCGGTTGCTGCCCATTTGAAGGGTATTGCCCCGTTTGGTATTGCATATTCTGCTGCTGTACAGCATCCGCAGGTTGCGGTTCAGGTTCAGGCGCACCATACACGTATGGATCGTAACCGGCCGGCAGCTGGCTACTCATCGCACCATATTCGGGTTGATTGATCTGACCATACTCCGGCTGTGAAGACGCAGCGGCATCGGAAGATGACGAAACCGGAGCAGCATCAGCCGTCTCCTGACGTTCGTCGGTGTTGGTCGGCTGATACTGCTCCGGTTCGTTCATAATCATCCTCTGTTCTTGGGAAGGTCGGGATCAGGCGCGCAGCTGCGCACCCAGCTTGGACGCTTCATCCACAATACGCTTGCGGATGGCTTCGCTGTCTTCGGAAGCGAGAGTCTTATCCGGAGCGCGGAATGTGACCGCGTAGGCCAAAGACTTTTCGTCCTCGCCCAGCTGGTCGCCGGTGTACACGTCGAACAGCTCGATGCTTTCGAGGCTGCTTCCAGCGGCATCGACAATAACCTGCTTGAGCTCGGCGGCCGTGACATCGGTAGACACCGTAAAGGCCAGATCCTGCTTGACCGGCGGGAAGGTGGAAATCGGCTTGGCCTGCACCGGCTTGCCGCTCAACGTGGCGAACAGCGCGGTCAAATCCAACTCGAAGGCCGCGGAATGGGCCGGGAAGCCCAACGCCTCGTTGACATGCGGGTGAAGCTCGCCGACCATACCGACGAATACGTCACCAGCCATCACGCGAGCCGCACGACCCGGATGCCATTGTGCCGGCACATCTTCAGCCTTCGGCTGATCCAGCGTGAGAGCTGCACCAATACGGTCGAAGATGCGCTGCACCGCCTCGACGGCGTCAGACCAATCCACTGCGCGGCGCTCGCCCAGCCAACCGGAGTCAACGGCGTTGCCGGTCAGAATGCCAGCAACATGCATCGGCTGGTCCGGAAGACCGGCATCAAGCGCGGCAAGCTGCTCGTCCGTCGGCTTGACTGCACCCGGCAGTGCCGGAATCGCCGGAGCGTTCGGATCCCACAGATACACGTGGCCGATCTCATACAGCGACACATTCTCCACGCCGCGACGCAGATTGCGCTGAACGGTCTGTGCCAACGTCGGAATAATGTCACGACGCAGGAACGGACGATCACCGGCGAGCGGGTTGGCGATCTCCACGCTGACGTTCTTCGTCTCAGCGACGTCCAGCGCGAAGTTCTTGTAATCCTCATCGCCGACGAACGGGTAGCTCAACGTTTCCACCATGCCGTATTCGGCAAGTTCATCGGCAACCTGGCGCTTGCGCAGCTGCTCAGCAGTCAGACCGACCTGACCTTCGACCGGTGCCGGCGGCACGGTGACGGGAATCTCGTCATATCCGACAAGACGCGCCACTTCCTCAACCAGATCGCACGGCTCGTTCAAGTCGGGGCGCCAACTTGGAGGCGCCACGGAAAACTCGCCGTTGCCGCCTCCTGCGACGGAGCAACCGATGTCGGTAAGAATGTCGCTGATGGTGTTCACGTCCGTGTCAAGTCCGGCCACACGAGCCACTTCCGAAGCCTTGAACAGGATCGGACGGCGGTTAGAGACGGTATTGAAGTCGGTCGGGTGCTCGCTCGGCTCGCCATTGCCGTACCTAACCATCAGTTCGGCGGCCATTTGGGCGGCTGCCGGCTGCAGCTGGTCGTCCACACCGCGTTCGAAACGACGGGAGGCTTCGGACGGAATCTTGTGACGGCGTGCGGAACGCGCGATCGACACCTGATCGAAGTGCGCGGATTCCAGCAGGATGTTCTTGGTTTCGGCAGTGACCTCGCCATACATGCCGCCCATCACGCCTGCGATGCCAAGCACACGGGAGCCGCGTTCGCCATTCGGGGAATCGGTGATCAGCAGATCCTCGACGCTCAAATCGTGATCCTTGCCATCCAACGTGGTGAGCTTCTCACCTTCGTTGGCGCGACGCACCACGATCGGTCCTTCGATCTTATCCAGATCGTAGGCATGCATCGGCTGTCCCAAGTCGAGCATCACGTAGTTGGTGACATCCACTGCCAAGGAGATGGAACGCATGCCTGCGCGGGTCAGGCGGCGACGCATCCAATTCGGCGTATGGCTGGCCGGATCGAAGCCCTTGACCGCGCGAGCGTAATAGCGATCGCATCCAACCACACCGTGAATCGGATTATTGTCGTCGACGATCACTTCGATGTCGGTCTTGGTGCCTTCCGGCAGGCCCTTGGTGATCGGCGCCTTCTCGTTCAGGGCGACAGCCGGATCGGTGTAGGCCGCACCGGTGGAATGATGGTATTCGCGAGACACGCCACGGTATGAGAACGCGTAGCCGCGATCCGGAGTGATGTTGATCTCCAGCAGCGGCTCGTCCAAGTGCAGCAGGTGCATGGCGTCGTCGCCCGGCTGGAGCTTCTCATACTCTTCCGGGGTGAAGCCGTACTTGCGAAGCAGGATGATGCCGTCATGGCTATCACCCAATCCAAGCTCACGTTCGGAAGCGCACATGCCGTTGGAGATATGGCCGTAGGTCTTGCGCGGTTCGATCTTGAAATCGCCCGGCAGCACAGCGCCAGGAAGCGTTACGACGACCTTTTCGCCGGCAGCCATGTTCGGCGCGCCGCAGATGATGCCGCGCGGCACCTTGTTGCCGTTCTCATCGGTCTCGTTGTATTCGTCGCCGACGTCAACGTGGCACCAGTTGATGATCTTGCCGTTCTTCTGCGGTTCCGGAGTAGCGTCGACCACGTAGCCGACGACGATCGGACCGACCAGCTGGGAGGTGTGGATCTCTTCCTCTTCGAGACCGACCTTCACCAGATCTTTGGCAAGCTGTTCGTACGTAAGGCCTTCCGGAACCTCGACATGGTCCTTGAGCCAATCAATGTCAACCATTGGCATGGGTCAATCACTCCCCCATCACAAACTGTTCGCTGAATCGCACGTCGCCTTCGACCAGGTCGTGCATGTCGTTGATGTCGTGGCGCAGCAGCAGGGTACGTTCCACGCCCACGCCGAAGGCGAAGCCGGTGTAGACCTCAGGATCGAGGCCAGCGGACTTCAGCACATTCGGGTTGACCATACCGCAGCCGCCCCATTCGAGCCAGCCTGCGCCGCCCTTCTTGTCAGGGAACCACAGGTCGAGTTCGGCGCTCGGCTCGGTGAACGGGAAGTAGCTCGGACGCAGACGGGTCTTGGCTTCCGGGCCGAACATGGCCACGGCAAGCTTATCGAGCACGCCCTTCAGGTCGGCCATGGTCAGATGCTTGTCGACCGCAAGAGCCTCCACCTGGTGGAACACCGGCGTATGGGTGGCGTCGAGCTCATCGGTGCGGAACACGCGGCCCGGGCATGCGATGTACAGCGGCACGCCACGGGTGAGCAGACCACGCACCTGATCGGAGGAGGTCTGGGTGCGCAGCACCATGTTGGATCCGACGAAGCCCGCGGCGTCCTTGGCCTGATTGCCCTTGACGTAGAAGGTATCCTGCATCTGACGTGCCGGATGGTCGGGGCCGAAGTTCAGCGCGTCGAAGTCGTACCATTCGGTTTCCACTTCAGGACCGTCGGAAATCTGCCAGCCCATGGAGATGAAAAAGTCTTCGACATCCTCCATCAGCTTCGACAACGGGTGGCGCGCGCCAAGCGGCTTGCGGTTGACCGGAAGGGTCATATCCACGGTTTCGGCGGCAAGCGCACGGGCCTCTTCCTCGGCCTTGACCTGCTGTTCCTTGGTGCCATACGCACGACCGAAGTCGGCGCGCAGCTTGCCCATAATCTTGCCGGCGTCTTTCTTCTGGTCCTTCGGCAACGCGCCGATGGCCTTGCTGGCCTGCGTCATCGCGGATTCCGCTCCGGCGTACTGCGTCTTGATGGCTTTCAATTCCTCCATGCTGGAGGCGTTTTCGATTTTCGCGATGCCCTCGGCAACCGCATTGGTTACCGCTTGGGCGTCGAATACCGCACCTTCTGCCACGAGATACCTTTCTCATTTCCCGTTTGTTTTACGCGAAAAACGCGCAATTTCAACGTTTTCCGACTTTACATTCTTTCAACATGACTCGACATAGCCAAGCTCAGCAGCATTACCGCCGAACTGGTGCCGAGGTTCAAGGATTCCGCTTTGCCATAGAGCGGTATGGACACGATCCTATCGGTTCGTTCCAAAACTTCCTTGGTCAATCCACGCGCCTCATTGCCAAACAACACCGCTTTGGCTCCGGCAAACGTTTCCGGCGCGGCGATTACATCCGTCAGGGATTCCGGCTGTCGGGAATCCGTGCCATATACATCGGCCGCATACACTGCCAGCTCGTGAGTATCGCACCACGCAAAGAAGTCGTCTGTTCCCATGGCCAGAATCGGAAGGTGGAACAGTGATCCCGCAGTGGAGCGGATCACTTTCGGATTGAACACGTCCACGCAGTCATCGACCAATACCACGGCGGAGCAGCCGGCCGCATCGGCGGAACGGATCACGGTTCCAGCGTTACCGGGATCGCGGACCTGCCAAAACGCGGCGACCATCGCATGTCCGTCGAAATCGTCTGGAACAGCGGACGAATCAAGGAAAGCCTGCATGTCTGCGACGGCAAGCACGCCTTGCGCGTCGGCGCTCATACGGTGCATCACCGCATGAGTGACCTTGTGCACATACACGCCGGATTGCATGGCCTTGCCCGCCATCTGCGCGACGACAGGTGTCGCAAACGAGGCATCGGGCTGTGCTGACTCGACCTCAACGTAAAGGTCCTCGACAATCCCAGGATGGTATGTCAGCAGCTCACGCACCGACTGCGGGCCTTCCACCATGAAACGGCCGGACCGTTTCCGCCCTTTTCGATCGGCAAGTTCGGACACGCGGTGGACGCGCTCCGACTTGGTGTTCGCAATGACTTCGGATTTTATAGGCATACGCGTTAGCCTAACACCATTGCCGCAACGAATGCCCCGTTCATGTCGTGTTTTTGACTCAGAAAAGTGGAGAATCACGAATCCAGCCTGGTACCGCTCAACAACCTGTCGAAGTTCGCGTTGACGCTGCTCATTGTAATGCTGGTTGTCATCACATTGCTGAACGTACGCAAGCATAAGTATGAGATCGGCGTACTTACCGCGATCGGTGCGAACAAAGTCAAGGTTGCGGCGCAGTTCGGTCGCGATATGCAGGGTGTCGATGGACGCTTCGCTCCCCTTATTTCACCCCGTATTCGGCATGTCATGAATTTGGCCGGCCGAGTATGGGGCTTTTGCACATCTATGAAAGATATGCACAGCTTGCGAGTGTTTCTCACCACTTTCGATTGGTTTGCGAACATCGGTTCGTTACACTGATTATCTGACTTATTGCCTGATTACGGTTGGGCGCGCGACATCATCCCATGAATGTTGGAGGTACAAGCATGAACGTCACGGTGTATTTAGGAGCTCACGAAGGCAACAACCCCGTATACAAGCAGGCCGTGACGGAACTGGCCATATGGATTGCCGAGAACGGGCACCGTTTGGTGTATGGCGGTTCCGACGAGGGACTGATGGCAGTCATCGCCGACACTGTGCTTGAGCATGGCGGCGAGGTGACCGGCATCGAAGCGCAGATGTTCGTGGACAAGGGTGTCGCGCATAAGAATCTGACCCAACTCACCATCGTGCCGAACATCACCGAACGACGCACGCGCATGATCGAGCTTGGCGACGTGTTCATCGCGTTTCCCGGGGGCACGGGAACGTTGGAGGAAATCAGCGAGGTCGTGTCCAAAGTCTGTCTTGACCAGTTGGCACAGCCTTGTATTTTCTATAATCTCAACGGTTTCTACGATGATATGAAGGCGCTGCTGCATCGCATGATCGACGATGGCTTCTCCACAGGGGAACGCCAGCATGGTATCTATTTCGCTTCGGATCTTGCCGAGATAGAGCATATTATCGCCATGCACAAGGCATAGGCGGCTCAGTCAGGTCGTTTTTATTCGACAGGTCTTTTTCAAGAAAACGGGGACGCCCAAACGACCCTCATAATCGGCCGGAATATCCTCCAACCGGCCCATCACAACCAACATGCACCCACATGCCCCGCAGCACATCCGGTCAACTCCGGGATGCTTTGTTTGCCGAACTTACTGATCGGATGGAACCCGTATTCGTCGGCCACGCGCAGAATGGATTTGCGTTTTTATTGTCTGCATGATTTACAGTTTCGTTACCATGAACATCCCGTTTGTCCTGCTGTACCTTTTCCTCGGCGGCGTGTTCCTGTTCTCCGCCCATTCGCTCTGGAAGAAAGACAAAAACAATCGGAGGTAATGCAGAATGGACAGCAGGGCACTTCTTTCTCTGAACCATTTAAGCGTCTGGTACACCGCAGATCACCCCTTACTTTCTGATTTTTCACTGGATTTAGGGGCAGCGGAAGATCAGTCATTTCGGTATTTCACATTCCGGGAATATCTAACGTATGTGGCGGCGTCCTATGGTGTCCCGCTGCCAGATGTGTCTGGCCTCATAAGGGGATTTCACTTTGAGAACTATGCCAATGTTCTTCTATCGGTCGCGGATCTTCTTCCACTGCCTGCCATAGCGCTTGCCCGCGGAGTGGCCGCGCGTGAAATGCTCGTACTGCCGCTCCGCTTCCTTGCGATGCTTCTCACAGTATTGCTCGCCGTTCTCGCAAAGGTTCGGGCAGTCGGGGAAACAGCAGGGATGTCTTGGTTTTTCTCGGCATGCGTGCCGCCTCCTTTCGGACAATAGAAAAGCCCCGAAAGGATTGCTCCTTTAGAGGCTTGAAACAGGCCGTCCGGACCGCGTTCTCCTTCTTTCGGCTTGTCGGCACCATGGGTGCTTATAGAGAGCGGTTCGCGGTAACGCTACGCTTGCATGACGGTTGAAACCTGAGTATTTATTTAATTCAGTTAGACGTAGTGCTTTGTGATGCACATTGGCAATAAAAATCTTGAAAGACGCTAAGCGGCTATGCGGGAATTACTACATGAGGATAATTTCCTACGATATACCCTGCAGCGCAAAGGCAAGGTATATTTGTGGGAAACGAGCAATCAATATGCATGAACGGCGCATGTCGCCAAGGAGATGGTTTCGACATGGACAAGGATTTCCTTGCGATTTTTAATGCCATAAAGGCTGATGAGGCGAATGCAGACTATACCAAGCGCGGCATCGATCCGCTCTACTCCGTCGGGGCTGGCGCTCGCATCGTGATCATCGGGCAGGCACCAGGCGCGGTGGCGGAAGAGACGCGCATCCCCTGGAACGACAAGTCAGGAGAGCGTCTGCGCGATTGGCTGGGTGTTTCTCGCGAGACGTTTTATGATCCTGAGCGGGTGGCGCTTCTCCCCATGGACTTTTATTTTCCGGGACATGGAAGGTCGGGCGATCTACCGCCGCGCAGGGGATTCGCCGAGCAGTGGCATCCTGCACTCTTGGCGCTCATGCCCAATGTTCGGCTCACTGTGCTTGTGGGCGCATATGCCGTCCGCAGGTACCTGCATCTCAAGAATTCGGACAGCCTTACAACCGTGGTGCGCGATTATGATGCCTATATCGGCCGGGGATTCTTCCCTTTGGTGCATCCGTCGCCGCGCAACCAGCTATGGATGAGCAGGAATCCTTGGTTCGAGGCCGAGACCTTGCCTGCTCTCAAGGCACAGGTCAACGCGGCGCTTGAACAGAGGTAAGTGGTTACGAAATCATCTGTGACGATAACTTCCAGCCGTACAAGGAGGTTCATTCATGCAGAGAAGGACGTTGGGGACTCGTGAGGCGCTTGAAGGCATCCTCGAAGATGCCGCGACGCCAAGGTGGCGAGAGCGTTCGCGAGTGACTATGGCTATGACCTCGTCAGTCTTCTGCTGCCCGGTGATGAATGCTCGTATGTGATGGGCAACCCGCCGTTCATCGGCCATCAGCAGCACACGCAGCAGATCAAGGATGATATGGAACTGGTGTGCGGCAAGGCCGGAGGCTCGCTGGATTATGTGGCTGGATGGTATTTTAAAGCTATTGATTTCCTTGACGGGAATCCCTCCGCGCAATTCGCGTTCGTATCCCCGAATAGCATCACACAAGGCCAGCAAGTCGCCCCGCTATTCAAGCATGTGATCGAACGAGGGTGGCGTATCCGGTTCGCTCACCGTACGTTCTGCTGGGACGCTCAGACTACGGACAATGCGAACGTGCATGTCGTCATTGTCGGATTCGACAGAGGCACAAACGCTCCTGCGTTGTATGAATACGACGACATTAACGGTGAACCTGTGGAAGCGCGTCCGGCTCATATCAACGGTTATTTATTGGATGCGTCTGATGTGTTCGTGGAGGCGAGGAATCAGAAGACCGGTCCGTAAGGTCTTTGCCGTCCCGGATGGAAGAAATTCTGTAGGAATAAGGAGAGCCTCCCCAATTTGGGGAGGCTCTCCTTATAACCAATCCGGCTACCTTTTGGCTACCCTTGGAGTCCAAAACAGCTTGATTTCAAGGGAAACTGGGTATAGGCCTCAGATGTGGAGGCCGAGGATACCGTCTTCCGCTTGACGCGCCGAAACTGCGTAATATAGCCGCAAAAGCGTTGCGGGACAACGCTTTTACGGTCTTTCGCGGCAATTATCAGCCGCCCTTTTTCGTGACATGCGATGACATGGACCTGCCAACTAGGTGCAGTATTAGGTGCAGCGCGTGCGCGCATAGCCACGGGGCATGAACCGGAAGACGAACATGCCGCGATACACGCTGACGCTCATCGACTCCACCAACCAGACCCCGCCGATTGTGCTCACCGCCGAATCCACCAGAACCATCATACGCCAGCTGACGAAACGGCTGGACCCCACGCCCGAACGCAGGCGCGTGCAGGGCTCCGGAGGATTCACCATGGAGCGCGGACGCGTCAAGGCGTTCCGCGAGCTCCCGCCCGACCCCGCGACCGGGAACCGCCGGCGCGCCACCGCGTTCGGCGCCACCAGGGCCGAGGCGGAGCGCAGGCTCAACGAAAAGATAGCCGAGCTCCAGCGCGTCGGACGGCTCGGCTACACGAAGCCGCCCACCGTGGCCGAATGGTGCGACCACTGACTGAACGACATCTGCAAACCCCACCTCAAACCCCGCACCTGGGGCACGTACGCGTCCGTCATCGAACGCAACGTCAAGCCCGCCATCGGCGCCGTCAGGCTCGACGAGCTCAAGCCCGCGCACTTCCGCCGCATGGAACGCTACGTCATGGAGGAGCAGGGCAAAAGCTCCGGCACCGCGGGCAGCGCGTGGCGCACCCTGCACAAGGCTCTGGAGGACGCCGTATTGGAGGGCGTCATCGAACGCAACCCCGCCGTCAAGGGCACCGCGCCCCGCGTGGCGTTGAAGGAACGCGCCGCCCTGACGCCCGAACAGGCCGCCGACCTCATCGCCGCGGAGACCGACGACACCTGGCGGCTCATGTGGATGCTGGCCTTCATGACCGGCATGCGCCAGGGCGAACGGCTGGGCCTGACCGAAGACGAACTCAGGCGCGACGGCGACCGGCTCATCATCCTGGTCGAATGGCAGGCCCAGCACCTGACGAAACGCGAGGTCGAGGGATTGCCCAAGGGCGTCGAATGCACGCCGCTCGGCAACGGCATGTACCGCACGCGCCCCAAGACCGAGAAGGGCCGCCGCGCCATACCATTGCCCGAGGCCCTCGCCGACCAATTGCTCGCCTACATCGAACGCCACGGCGTGAACAAGGACGGCCTCGTGTTCTACGACGACGAGGGGATTCCCCTGACCGGATGCGTGGAGCGCAGACGCTGGTACCGGGCGCTGGACCGCGTCGGACTAAACCACGAGTACGTGCCGCATTCGGCCCGCCACACCACCGCGACCATCCTGAACCGGCTTGGGCTGGACGACGTGACACGCACCGCCATCATGGGCCACAGCAGGGTCAGCACGACGAACGAGATCTACACGCACGTCGAGCTCGACCGGCTGGTCGCCGCCACCGACGGCGTGGAAAGGGCAATCGAGGGCTAGGCGGGCATGACCGTCCCCCGTTCGACGAACGCGGCCACGTCGGCGGCCCTGTAGCGGATGTGCCGCCCCACGCGCACGTACGGCAGGCACATCCTCCTCGCCCGCCACTTGCGCAACGTCTCCGTCGACACGCCCAGTATACGTGCCACCTGCGTGGCCGTCATCAGTTCCGGTACCTCCATGCCGGAACGCATGCGTCCCGGAACGGTAAGGAGCGGTAACGACCACACCGGACCCGCGTTTCCGGGCATGGCGCGAGCCAAGGTGGAGCGCACGACGACAAAGGAGGAGAAACATGCCCTACATCGACATCCACAACGAACGCGTCTGGATACCCGAACGGCCCCTGCGCTCCATGGACGAGGCCCGCCCCATGCGCGACGGCGACCTGTGGCGCTGCCCGGCCTGCGGGCGCGAACTGGACGAGGAGGAGAACGACGACGGGACCATCACGCTCGTCTGCCCGGCGCACCAGGTCGGCTGGGGCGCCGGACACGAGGACGAGCCGTATCCCATGGGCGGACTGGTGTTCCGTCCGACCATGGGCGGCGGCGTGTTCATCGCGGGCCCGTGCATGGCCGTGTGCCTGGACCGCACCTCCACGGTGAACGCATTCTTCGCGTTGGGCGAGACGTACGGCCTGACGCGCATCGAGGGCGTGCGGCCGTGAACGCGTTCAAGGGCCGGGGCGGCCACCCGCACTGCCCCGCCTGCTGGGCGAGGATGTTCAGGTCGGCCCCGTTGGACGGCGGCCCGGCCACGCTGGTCTGCCTGCGCTGCGGGCTCGAACGCCCGCTGGAGCCGGTGGCCGGCCCGCCCGAACCGTACACGCGGGCCGTGCGGGCGCTCGACATGCTGGCCGACGCGTTGGACGAGGCTGTCATGCCCTAGAGCCCATGGCACGGGCGACGGCCTCCTCCCGCTCGTCCATGCGGCGCGCCAGATCGAGCTCCGCTTCGACGAGCAGATCGAACGAGGCTCTGTCGCGCCGACGCCGAAGCCTGCGGCGCAGGCGGGCGACCCTGTTCTCGGCCGCCGCGACGGCGTCCGGATCGATGCCGGACAGGTCGGCGTCGAGCAGCAGCGCGTCGGTGACATCCAGCACGGCCTTCAGCCGCACGAACTCCCCGGCGGGCATGGTCTCGATCCGGCGCGCCCCGCTCTCGTACTCGCTGACATGGCTTTGCGTGGTGCCGATGGCGCGGGCCAGCTCGGCCTGCGTCATGCCCGCCCTGAGCCTGAAACCCCTGAGCCTGTTCATGGCATCCATCCTACGCGACGCATACACGCGCATAGCAATGCACACACATGCGAAAGGATGCGCGACATGGACACGGACGGATTGCCGAAGGAGCAGCTGCTGGTGGACAGGCCCACGGCCATGAGGATGCTCGGAGTCAGGGACCCGAGGACAGTCAACAAGCTCGTCAGGAACGGGCGCATCACCGGCTTCACCGCGTGCGGCCGGTGGTACTTCAACCGCGCCTCCATCGAGGCGTTCGCACGCGGCGAATAGACACCTTAATATATAGGAGACGGACATGGCGAAGGCGTGGATACGTGACCGGTGGCTCAAATCGAAGGCGGTGGTCGACGGCGTGGAGCTGACGCCCACCACCGGCATGAAACGACAGGTCGCCGCCAACCCCGACACCGCCGACGTGCCCGCCGCGCTCAGGACGGCCGACTACGGGCGCGGCATGCGCTGGCAGGTCTGCTGGCGCGCCGACGGCCGGCAGCACCGCGAGAGCCTGCCCACCCGCGAGGCCGCCGAGGCGCGCGCCGCCGAACTCAACGATGACATCAGGTCGGGCCGCTACGTCGACCCGCGCGGCGGGAACCGCACCCTGGATGAGGTGTTCCCCCTCTGGCTCGCCGACCACACCGGCGTGCGCCCGGCCACGATCGACAACTACATCAGGCACTACAACGGCATGGTCCGTCCGCGCTTCGGCTCCACCCGCATCGGCGACATCGACGAGCGGGCCGTCAAGGCATGGGTCGCCGACCTCGACTCCGGCGCGATACGCACCAAGTACGGCGAACCGTACACGAAGGGCGCCATCAAGACCGGCGTGCGCCGCCTGCTCGGCAGCATGCTCCGCTACGCCGTGCGCCGCCGGTGGATCATGGCTGACCCGACCGCGGGCGTGCGCCTGCCCCGCGCGCCCATGCAACGCGTCGACGCGTTCACTCCGGCCGAGGCGCGCGCCATCGCCGACGCGGCCGGAAAGCTCCGCACCCCGACCGGCAGGCCGTGCGGACGGCCCATGGACCGCCTCATCGTCCTGCTCCTCGCCTCCACCGGCATGCGCCCCGGCGAGATGGCCGCCCTCGACGTGCGCGACGTCGACCTCGCGCACGGCACGATCAACGTCGACAAGACCATGACCAAGGCCGAGGCCGGCCACTACCGGTACGTGCAGGGCGACACCAAGACCCCCAAGGGCCGCCGGCACCTGCCGATACCGCCGTTCCTGCGCGACGGGCTGGAGGAGCTGGTCGCCGGCCGCGACGGCGGCGAACCCCTGTTCACCTCCCCGCGCGGCGAACGCCTCCTCTACGCCCAGTGGTCCAAGCGCGTGTTCCGCCCCGCCATGGCCGCCGCCGGAATCGACCCCGACGGGCGCACCCTGACCCTCTACTCCCTGCGCCACACGTTCGCGTCCGTCGCCATCGCGGCCGGCGCCGACGTCAAGACATTGCAGGAGCTCATGGGCCACGAGGACGCCACCGTGACCCTGAACACGTACGCCGCCGCCTTCGCCGACCGCCGCGTCGAGGTCACCGGCGCCGTGTCCGACGCGTTCGACGACGCGCTCGGCCAGACACCCACGGACGGGCATTTTTGAACAATTTTCCTCCGGGCGTGTCGCAGTCCATTCGGTGGTTTTCCATGTTACCCCGATGTTACCCGGCACGTCATCCCTGACGCTGGACAGTGCCCGAAACGGCTTGATTCCGCCGTTTCCGAGGGGTCCCGATTTTCGCGGAAAGTTACCCCTTGTGGCAGGGCGGAATGCACGGTTATGCATGGTTGCGCCATCCTATGCCATGAAGGTCGAACACCGCCGCCAACACCCCCTAAGTCGTTCCTCGCATGGCGTTTTCGCGCATGACCATGCATAACCACGCGCATTGTATCCGACCTGGGGACAATGCGCCGAAAACGGACGAAAAGCCGGGGTAACTTTGGGGTAACATGGCTGGACACCGCACGGCAGTAGGGCTCAGGCGTCGTCGGAGCCGGATCGACGAACCCAGTACGGTGCAAGGGGGTGCATATAATCCCAGTCGGCGTATGAACCATTTCATAAGGAGAAGAGAGCATGAATAATAATGACGTCCCACAGGCGGCACCACGGCCGAATCCGAACGAAATGACGGGCCGCACCCCGGCGCCGGCCGCGCAGACGCCGCAGCCGGCGCCGGGTGGAATGGCGAAATCCATGCCACCCATGCCGGACGGCAAGAAACGGAACGTCACGCTCAAACGCTCCGTGTTCATCCTTCTGGTCGTCGGCATCGTGGCCGCGCTGGCCCTCGGATACATCGTCGGCCGGCTGACCGTCGTGTACCGCGCCAACGCCGTCATCTCGCAGAAGAACTCCAGGATCGAGAAGCTCGAGACATCGCTTGGCTCGGTCAAAAAACAGCTCGCAGACGCGCAGGCGCGCCTCGACCCATCGGGAGACGACGACGGCGATTCGGATTCCGCCGGCATTCAGCAGGGAAGCATCGGCCAGACCGTGACCAACGGCGGCATCGACATGAAGCTCATATCCGCGGGCGAGCAACCGACCATCAGCTTCGATACATGCGGCGATACATGCAGCGACGGCACCTACGCGCCGAAGTCGCCCGACGCGAACACGAAATACTGGGTCGCCACGGTCGAGGTCAAGAACAACACCAAGCAGCCGCTCGACATCACCTGCAGCTACCCGTACGACATCAAGGCCCTTAACTCCGACAATCAGCAGTACACACCGATAGACAATCTGTACAACGTCGAAGGCAACCCGGAATGCAACGCCGAGCTCCAACCGGGACTCAGCACCCAGGTCACCTATCCGTTCCAGGTGCCGCTCGACGTGAAGATGATCGCCATTGCGTTCCGTGACGTGGGTGACATCCTCTCGGGCGAATCCGGTGAAGAAGAACCGAGTTACCTGATCGCGGACGACAATTACAAGGTGTCCGGCAAATAGGCAGACAGACGACAGGCGCCCCCGGAACCAGATAAATGGCTCCGTGGGCGTCTGTCGTTATCCGTTTCCCTTCCTGCGTGGGTCGGCGCTCACGCATTGTCCCCCAACACGATCACGGCGGGCATCCAATGGGGGTTCCTGTAGTCGCGCGCGGACTTGGCCAGCGGCAGGCGCAGCAGCTTGCCGTCGACGATGTAATTCCGTACGAAGTCCCCGCAGTACCGTAGTTCGAGGATGCCGTCATTGATCAGATCGGCGACGAGTCCGACCATGTCCACGCTCCACCCGTACCACATAAGGACTCCCGGATGTTCCGGCGGATAGAACGCCTGCCGGCCCTTCCAGTCAATGCCGTTCTTGTCGAACAGACGCTCCAGCTCCACGAAGCTCGTGTTCGGGTGCGCCCTCACGTAATTGACGACCAGTCCGCGGGTCTTTTCGATATCGATCATTCGTTCTCCTTTGTCTTTTCCGGAGGGCATGCGTCCCCCGGGATGGGAGGGGCCGCCATGCGCCATCGGCATGGCGGCCCCAATGGATCAGAGCCCCAGCTTGCCGCGCGTCCGACGGATGCAGTCCTCGGTCTCCTTGTCGGGCAGGCCACTTTCGCGGAACCGCTCGCGGATGCGGTCGAGGCCGTAATCGCGCTGGGCCTCGGACATGCCGCGCTCCTTCGACCGGTTCATCCAGCCCCACACCTGGTCCTTCATGGTGTCGTTGCGCGACCCCTCGGACACCGGAGCCATGTCCATATGCGGCACATACGCGCCATCGACGGGAGCGGACGGACGGTTCGGCCGCCGCTTGGGCCCCGCCTCCGCCTTCGGGCGCGCCAGCCGTCGAAGGAGGTCCAGCACGCCGCCGGGCAACGTATGGTCGCCTTCGATGGAGCCTTCGTGGACCACCTGCCACCTGCGGCCGTCGGACGAGACGCTGCTCGGCATGACGACGAAGCCGCGGCCGCCGACGCGCGTGTCGATGGGCACGCCGCCCTCGTAGGCGGGCAGGCCGGGCAACGGGTCGGACGCGCCCTTGTGGGCGATCTGCGGGATGTCGACGCCATCGGGGATGCGGTAGTACAGGTGGTAGCCGCCGGAGCCGGTGCGTACGACCATGGCCGGGTCTCCGATGCTGATGTCCAGCGCGCGCAGCACGCCGTAGCCGTCCGGCTTGCCTTCATCCTTGCCCTTCGGGATGTCCAGATCGAGCACCATGAAGCCGGGCGCGGGCGCGAAGCCGCGCATGGGCTCGTCTTGCTTGCAATGGTCGACGACGAAGCTGACCGGGGTCTTTAGCATCGGCTCCAACGCCACGGCCGGGGCCTTGGGCTCCGGACCCTGTCCGCGCAACGGAAACACGTTGCCCGTCCAGCACACCGCGCCGAGCTGCGTCTCCACGGCGCCGAAGTTGCGGTCGAGCGGCTTCAGCGCCGTCAGGTCGCCGGGGACGTCCGACTCCGGCTTGGATTCCGGATCGGGCTTCGCCGCCAGCGCCACGTCCCGTTCGCGGATCATGGCCTTGGCGAACTTGGCGAACCTCTTCGGATCGGCGATGACGTAGCTGCGGCATGTGGACGGCTCGTCCCCCGCAAGGCACAGCACATCGTACTTCGGCCTGCTGGTCAGGCCCATCATGCCCAGCTGGGCGGCCTTGTCGCGGTTGCCTTCCGGCACGGTGATGCAGCAGGATGGTAGGTACGCGTCCGGGTCGAAGCCGAGCTCCGGGTCGGGCGTGCCGATTCCAAGCATCCGGACCAGCGTCTCGGTGCCCCAGTCGTCCAGATCGTTGACCAGGCCCGGACGGGGGTTGACGCCCACCGGGTCCTCCAGCCATTCGATGCAGCCCGCCATGAACAGATCGACGATAAGGTCCTCGTACTTCAGCGCGTGCCACCAGTCATCGACCACGGCGCCCCGCTTGTCGAAGTTGACGTAGCGCCAGCGGCGGTCCTGGCTCGGATCGGACTCGATGGACGGCGCCCTGTTCGACGCCATCACCATGACCGCGATGGCGGCCACCTCGCGCCTGTTGAGTCCCAGCAGACGGAGGGGGACGCATTCACCCGTCGCCGCCTTCTTCACAAGCCCCTGATTGCCGAGACCGGGATCGTCGACCTCCGTGTCGACGGCGAGCAGGCGGTTCGTCAGCGGAAGGCTCGCCTGCTCGCAGGACGTGGAGCTGACCTTGCCGATGCCCGCGAAGTCGCCGAAGTTGAATGGGGAGCCCAGATCGCCGTACAGGCGCAGCAACGCGTTCAGGAACTGGCCCTTGCCGTTGCCGCCGGTGCCCAGCAGGTCGTAGATGTACTGCAGGTGGTCGCGCATGAGCGGCGCCGCGGCCACGCGGCACAGCATGCGCGCATCGTCCATGCTCGCGGTGACCGCGGCGGCCACCTCGAGGCCCCTGCGGACACGGTCGGGGGAGAACTCCCGGTCGTCGAGCGTCATCGCCCATGGGGCCTTGAACAGCGGGTCGTCGGGGCCGACCGCCCCGCCGGAGCGCAGCAGCGCGACGTTGGAGAAACGGACACCCAGCTGGAGGCGCGGCAGGCCGGCGTTCTTGGAGAGCGTGGCCTTGATGAGCTCGTCGTAGCCCCTGCCCTTCTCGCCGGTCAGGGCAAGGATGTCCGAGGTCGGACGCCACTGGTCCGTCAGACGGACCCACAACCCGTCCTCCGCGTCCAACGCGAGCCTTTGGTCGCCGGTCAGGGCCAGTCGCAGGAGGTAGGCGGCCTGGGCCGCGCCCTCCAGTTTGGCGCCGAGCCGGCGGGTCGAGGCCGGGATGCGGACGAGACGTCCGTCGCAGCCGATGAAATCGTAGTCCTCCGCCATGCTCGGGGCATTGGTCAGTCCCTTGATCATGCGGAGCATGGCGCACGTGGTGCCGGGGACGATGGCGAGGTCCTCGTCCGTTATCGGCGGCAGCGGGGCGAGATTGACCTCTGGTAGGACGTTCATTGAACGTGCCCTCCTTCATGTGAAGGAAAGGACTCCCCGCATATCCTGGATCCTCAGGACGCATAGGGAGGGATGGATGGATCAAGCGCAAGTCCGTCTTCCGCCCCATGGCCGCGCCAAAGACCATGGGGTTTCCCTTTAGCCTTGCCGGGATTCCAGGGTCACGCGGTCGAAGTCGTCGGCGTCGATTCTCACGGCGTGCGGGCTCAGCCTGTAGACCCCGATGCCCCTGCGGCGGCACATGGCCGGCAGATTGTCCGGCTTGACCCGCCAGACCTCCGCGCATTCGGCCGGTGTGTACATCCGCGGGAGATGGTCCATCGTCCACTGTCCTTTCTGTTGTTCTGTTGACATGAAGTCCCCATGCGTCCTGTGCACGGCGGATACGGGCGAAACGGGCGTCGGCCATGGCACAGGTACGGCCTGCGACGTCTTACGCATAAACTGCCGCCATCGCGTAAGAAAAGCCCGAAAAAACGGCTCCACCGCGATCTAACGCGTAAGAAGCGGTTTGTGCGTAAGACGCTTAGCCCTACTCCCATATGGGCTTTCGGCCCTTTCTTACATATAACGGACAAATCGGATGGTCGTTTTCCTTTTTTCTTTTCCAATCGGTCCGTATGCGTAAGAAGCCCCCTGTCGGGCACTTGGAGGCCATCCCGGCCGGTCTGGGGCGCAAGGCCGTAAGGGGGTACTGAAACCCATATCCCGGATTGGGATGTCGAAGCCTGATGAAGCAGGCCGAGGACGATGGAAAAAGGGGCGCCGTCCGAAGCCAATGACGGGCTTCATGCGGATTGGCGGCATCACCATATCCGGGCGGACTTCATCGGCCCTCCGTCCCGCATGCGCCGTGACGCATAGCCTCGGGCATGGGTAACAGCCAACTATCGGCCGCGAAAAAGGCCAGAAACGACGAATTCTACACGCGCATGACCGACATCGAGCACGAGTTGGTCCACTACAAGGACCACTTCAAAGGCAAGGTCGTGCCGTGCAACTGCGACGACCCGTTCGAGAGCAATTTCTTCAAGTACTTCGCGTTGAACTTCAACCACCTGGGACTGAAGAAGCTCGTCGCCACCCGCTACAGCGGCTCCCTCCTCGCCGGAGGCGAGTACCAGCCGTCACTGTTCGACGATGACGTGGACGAGGGCACCGGCCGCCACCGCAGGGCGTACAAGGCCGTCGTTAACGTCTTCCGCGACACCACCGGCGACGGCGTCCTGGACATGGACGACATCAGGAACCTGCTGGACTCCGGGGAGAACGAACTAACGGAGCTGCACGGCGATGGGACCTACGGCGCGGGCGATTTCCGTAGCCGCGAGTGCCTCGAACTGCTCGATGAGGCGGACATCGTCGTGACCAATCCGCCGTTCAGCCTATTCCGCGAGTATGTGGCGACGCTGATGGAGCATGACAAGAGATTCGTCATCATGGGCAACATCAATGCCATCACCTACAAGGAAATCTTCCCGCTGATCCGGGATGGCAGACTCTGACCAGGTTTCTCCTTCAACAAGGCCATGGAGTTCGCCATGCCCGAGGAATACGAATCGAAAACCGTCGAACGCGATAAGTACGGGCGGAAGATAAGCAAAGTCCCCGCCATCGCCTGGTACACCAACCTGGACATCGACAAGCGCCATGAGAGCCTCATCCTCTGCCGCCGCTACGCCGACGACCCGTCGCGCTATCCGCATTACGACAACTACGACGCCATCGAGGCGTCAAAGGTCAAGGGCATCCCAGAGGACTACTACGGCGTGATGGGCGTGCCCATCACGTTCATGGACAAGTACAATCCCGAACAGTTCGAGCTGGTGGGTTGCTCATACAACTACGGACGCCCCAAGGAATGGCCAGAGGATACGGATATGGCACCGACCGTTGGCGGCAAGAACCTCTACAAGCGCCTGTTCATCCGCCGTCGCGCCTGATACAATGGTCCCAATCCCTTGGCGGGGTCTATAACCCTCCCGTCGGGGCCGACGGCCCTGACCGCATGCGCGGCCCGGCAAGTCGAAAAACCCCGGCGGATTTTTTATCACTTCCTTCCGCCGGGGCCCGTTTTTATCCGACGGGGCATTCCGTCTTTCTCATATCCTCGATGATGCCCTTCACCGTCTGATACCGGTCGGCGGGGTTGGTGGCCGAGCATTTCTGGATGATGGAGCCCAGCCGCGATCCATCGGTGACAAGGTTCTCCTTGCCAGTGAGGATGTAGTTGAGAATGAAACCAATCGAATATATGTCGTTGACCGGCCTGAAATCCCTGAACGATTTCAGGGCCGGATCTATTATGGAGCCTTTCATCGACGAGCCCGTGCTCGTGAGGTCCGAGCCCCTCTCCTTGGCAAGCCCGAAGTCGGAGACCTTGACTGCGAACGCGCCATCATCATATGTGTGTATGAGCACGTTCCCGTAGCTGAGGTCACGGTGGCATACGTCATGCTTGTGCAGGAAGTTCATCGCGTACAGGAACTGCATCGCCATCTTGTGGCGGGCCCAGAGGGACATCTTCGCATTGAGCCTGAACGGCCGATACCCCCTATTCCCAGGGCGCTCCGTGCCGCCGCGTTATAATGCTGCAGACGCATTTGTATTGCATTTCGAGCGATGGGAGCGCAGATGCCCGACAGCTACAAGGAGCTCATCAAGAGCAATCCCGACGAGACCGAGATCAGGAGCTTCCTGGTGAACGGCGACCAGGTCTCCGTGACCCTGCGCATCCCCGACACCCTGCGCGACGCGGCGAAGGAGGAGGAGGCCCTGCGGGGTATGAGCTTCTCCGCCTTCGTGCGCACGTGCATGATCGAAGAGCTCGCGAAGAAGGGACAGTAGCCCGTGACCGAGCCAACCCACGACATCTCGCTCGAAGGCTTCATAAAATCCTTCGACCGACGATACCCGACTTTCATTCTCAAGACATTGCTGTGCGACCGCACGACGGGGCGCAACATCATATGGGCCGACAACGAATACGAGGCCCTGGGCGACGGCTACATGGGCGATGACGAGATAACCGTCGAGAAGATCACAGGCATGAACTCCGGCGTCATCAAGCCGCGCATTGCCAAGGAGCAGGAGAGGCAATCCCAGCGTACCAAGAGCCGCGCCGAGGTGTTCACCCCGTCTTGGCTGTGCAATCAGATGAACAACGACCTGGACGAGGCATGGTTCGGCCGGCGCGATGTCTTCAACACCGAGGCCGTTGCGGATGATGGCGTCAAGACGTGGACGGCCACGGCGGAGCCGGTGACGTTCCCCAAGTCGAAAGGGCGTGGCTGGCATGCCTACGTGGAGGCGCCTCGACTCGAGATCACGTGCGGCGAGGCACCTTTCGTGTGCTCGCGCTACGACACCGTGACGGGCGACGAGCTGCCCGTAGGCGAGCGCGTGGGCTTCCTTGACCGCAAACTTCGCATCGTGACCGAGAAGGCCAAGACCCGCAAGGAATGGGGGTGCCGGGCCATCGACGCGCTGCGTGCGACGTACGGCTTCGAGTATCAGGGTGACAACTTGCTTATCGCTCGCATCAACGTGCTCGAGACGTTTGCCGAACACTTCCGCGACCGTTGGGGGTCGGACCCCGAGCGGGATGAGCTCGAGCAGGCGGCCTGGATCGTTTCATGGAACTTCTGGCAGATGAACGGCTTTACCGATGCCGTCCCTACCAACAAGATGGGCGCCGAGGTGGAGTCGACCCTGGGGACGTTCGAGGAGCCCGAGCCGGAGCCGATGCAACCGTCGCTTTTCGACATATTCGACGACGTGTTTCCTAACGAGACAACCGAAGAGACCAAAGAAGAGGAGCCGAAGGAAACGGTTCCCCTCTGCGTAATATACGACTGGCAGAACGGCGAGCCCTTCGAGTTCGCCACATTGAAAGGCAAGGCAGCGGATATGGGAAAGAAGTTCTATGCGGTAATCGGCAATCCCCCGTACCAGGAACAGGTCCAAGGCGACAACAAAAACTCAGCGGCTCCAATTTACCCAGCGTTCATGGATGGAGCCTATGGTGTTGGCAATATCGTTGAGCTGGTGCACCCGGCACGTTTCCTGTTTAATGCCGGCGCAACACCCAAAGCGTGGAACCGCAAAATGCTCGATGACCCACATTTCAAAGTTTTAGCCTACGAGGCAGATAGCTCTAAATTGTTCGGCAACGTGGACATTAAAGGCGGCGTAGCCATCACTTTAAGGAACAATGAACAGGATTATGGCGCAATTGGTATTTTTACAGCCTACGACGAGTTAAATTCACTATTAAAAAAAGTAGTGAATGAAGCGCATTTTAGTCCGTTTTCGCAGATAGTTATTACGAGGACGGCTTACAGACTTACCGACAAAATGCATGCAGAACATCCCGAAGCCATCAGCAAATTGAGCCAGGGGCACCCTTACGATATGTCAACGAATATATTCGATAGACTCCCCAACATATTCTTTGACAAAAGGCCAGATGACAGATTTGACTATATTCAAATCCTAGGTCGTCAAAACAACCAGCGCATCAGCAAGTATATTAGATCAGAGTACGTTAATCAGCCTGACAACTTAAAGAAGTGGAAGGTCATTGTGCCGGCCGCAAACGGGAGCGGCGCATTGGGTGAAGTCCTCTCCACCCCCCTAATAGGGCAGCCCCTAATAGGGCATACGGAATCATTCATCAGTATTGGAAGTTTTGATACAGAGGATGAATCTGAAGCCACAATCAAGTACGTTAAGACGAAATTCACTCGTTGCATGCTCGGCGTACTAAAAGCTACACAACATAATCCTCCCGAAAAGTGGGCTTACGTCCCCCTTCAGGACTTCACCCCCAACTCCGACATCGATTGGTCGCAGTCCGTGGCCGACATTGACCGTCAGCTCTATGCGAAGTACGGTCTTAACGATGAGGAAATCGCGTTCATCGAGTCGCACGTGAAGGAGATGAATTAGCCATGGCGGGCATCGACATCTCCAAAATCATCAAGTCCACTGCTCCCGCGGTTCCGCAGATCTACGCCTACACCACGCCCGAAATCGCCCGCCACAACGGCTGGACCAAGATCGGCTACACCGAGCAGGATGTGCGTGAGCGCATCAAGCAGCAGACGCACACCGCCGACGTGCGGTGGCACCTGGAGTGGAGCGGCAACGCCACGTGGGAGCACCGCGCGGGCACGTTCCACGATACGGACTTCCACGCCTACCTCGAGAAGCAGGGCATCGAGCGCGAACCAAAGACGGAATGGTTCAAGATCAGCGGCGAGGAGTCGCACCAGCAGTTCTACCGGTTCCGCGACACCGACGGCGTGCTGGACACACCCGGCGCCGCCTCCTACATCCTGCGTGCCGAGCAGCAGCGCGCCGTGGAGCGGACGGGAGCCTTCGCCCGCGCCCATTGGGACGAGGGTGGCGAACATGGCGGCGAGTTCCTGTGGAACGCCAAGCCGCGTTTCGGCAAGACGCTCACAGCCTACGACCTGTGCCGCGGCATCGGCGCGCAGAAGGTGCTCATCGTCACCAACCGCCCCGCCATCGCCAACTCCTGGTACGACGACTACGTGAAGTTCGTGGGCGTGGAGGGCGGCTACCGCTTCATCAGCGGCGTGGACGCCCTGGCCGGCAAGCCCTACTGCCTCAGCCGCGAGGAGTACCTTCGCGCCATCCGCAACGACCCGGATGATCCCAAGGGGTTCATCGAGTTCGTGAGCCTTCAGGACCTCAAGGGCTCCATCCGCTTCGGCGGCGTGTACCAGAAGCTCGACGAGGTTGCCGACCTCACCTGGGACGTGCTCATCATCGACGAGGCGCACGAGGGCGTGGACACCTTCAAGACCGACGTGGCGTTCGACCACATCAAGCGCCGCTTCACGCTGCACCTCTCCGGCACGCCCTTCAAGGCCATCGCAAACGAGAAGTTCGCCGACGACGCCATCTACAACTGGACCTACGCCGACGAGCAGCAGGCCAAACGCGACTGGCCGGCCGACTCCGAGCAGCCGAACCCCTACGCCAACCTCCCCAAGCTCAACCTGCTCACCTACCAGATGAGCGACATCGTCGAGCAGGAGGCCCGCGGCGGCATGGAAATCGACGGAGAGCAGACCGAGTTCGCCTTCGACCTCAACGAGTTCTTCTCTACCAAGCAGAACGGTGGCTTCGTGCATGACGCCGACGTAGACAGGTTCCTCGACGCGCTCACCACGCAGGAGAAGTTCCCGTTCTCGACGCCTGAACTGCGTGACGAGCTGCGCCACACGTTCTGGATTCTCAACCGCGTCGACTCCGCCCGCGCCCTCGCCAAGAAGCTTCAGACGCACCCCGTCTTCGGGGACTACGAGGTGGTGCTTGCCGCCGGCGACGGCAAGATCGATGCCGACGACGAGAACGAGAAGTCGCTCGACAAGGTGCGCCGCGCGATCAAGGACCACGACAAGACCATCACGCTTTCGGTCGGCCAGCTCACCACAGGCGTGACCGTGCCGGAGTGGACCGCCGTGCTCATGCTCTCAAACATGGCGAGCCCCGCACTGTACATGCAGGCGGCCTTCCGCAGCCAGAACCCGTGCCTGTTCGACCTGGGCGGCGGCAACTACGCGCGCAAGGAGAACGCCTACGTCTTCGACTTCGACCCGGCGCGCACGCTCACTATCTTCGAGCAGTTCGCCAACGACCTGTACGGAGAGACCGCGCGCGGCGGCGGAGACGTGGAGACGCGCGAGCGCCACATCCGCCAGCTGCTGAACTTCTTCCCTGTCTACGGCGAGGACGACGAGGGCCAGATGGTCGAGCTCGACGCCGAGCAGGTGCTCAGCGTGCCGAGGCGCATCCACGCCCGCGAGGTGGTCAAGCGCGGCTTCATGAGCAACTTCCTGTTCCAGAACATCGCGAGCGTCTTCCGTGCGCCGGCAGAGGTCGTGGAGATCATCCAGCGCTTCGATCCCTACGAGCAGGGTAAGGCGCAGAACGTCGAGAAGAACAAGGTCGAGATCGACAAGAGCACGGCCGATGAGCTCTCCATCAACGACGAGGGCGAGGTGGAGATTCCCGACGAGCAGGTCGTGGGCAAGGCTGCGGACATCTTCGGGCCGAAGGTCTACGGCGACATCACCGTCGAATTCTCGAGCCACGTGAACGACATTACTAAGGCATATGAGGCCGATGACGAGGACAGGGCGATGCTCGACAACCTCAAGGAGGCCTTCAAACAGAGCGTGACCGCACCTCTGGTTCAGGCCGCCAAGGAGAGCTACGGCAGCGAGCTCAAACCGCGCCAGCAACAGCAGATCGAGCGCAAGGTCCAAGCAGACGCCGACATCCAGCTCAACCGCCAGGTCGGCGACTACCAGATCCAGGCGCGCCGCATCGAGCAGTCGCGCAAGGACGAGCTCAAGGCGGCAACCAGCGCAGCCGAGCGCGCCGAGGTGAACCAACGGCACGACGAGCAGAAGGCAGAGGCGCTCCAGGCGCTCGCCCAGAAGCTCGAGGACTCCCGCGAGGAGCTCGTGCAGAGCGCCGGCGAGACCGTGGTGCGCGAGGTGGAGACCGCCAAGAAGGAGGAAGAGAAGCAGGGCATCGAGGACAAGGTGCGTGCCCACCTGCGTGGCTTCTCTCGCACCATCCCGTCGTTCCTCATGGCATATGGCGAGGAGGGCACGACGCTCGCGAACTTCGACACGGTGATTCCCGCCGACGTCTTCCTGGACGTCACGAGCATCACCGTGGACGAGTTCCGCTTCCTGCGCGATGGCGGTGACTACATCGACGCCGAGACCGGCGAGGTTAAGCACTTCGTCGGGCACCTCTTCGACGAGGTGGTGTTCAACGACTCCGTGAGCGAGTTCATCAAGCTACGCGAGCGCCTGGCCAATTACTTCGACGAGTCCCAGACGGAGGACATCTTCGACTACGTGCCGCCCCAGAAGACCAACCAGATCTTCACGCCGCGCAACGTCGTGGTCGAGATGGTGGACCTCTTCGAGAAGGAGAACCCGGGCTGCTTCGACGACCCGAGCCACACCTTCGCCGACCTGTACATGAAGTCGGGTCTCTACATCACCGAGATCATCAAGCGCCTGTACCGAAGCGAGGGCATGAAGGCCGCCTTCCCGGACGACCGCGAGCGGCTGGACCACATCCTGGAGCGCCAGGTGTTCGGCATCGCGCCCACCAAGATCATCTACGAGATCGCCACCCACTTCATCCTGGGTTTCCACGACGAGGTCGGCCAGGGATGCGACTCGAACTTCGAGCTTGCGGACTCCGCGGAGCTTGCCAAGGAGGGTACGCTGGACGCCTACGTCGAGCGCGTCTTCGGGCCCAAGCTGGGCGAGGCGTAGCGCGTGGCGGAAGTAGTCGACAGCCGGCAGGACGAGCGCGCGCAGGCGGCGCGCGAGGCGGCGGATGCTGTGCGGAGCAACGGCACCGAGCTGTGCGCCCGCCTGGTCTTCCGCGCCTCGCGCAACGAGCTGAGGCGCGCGGGAATCGCCACACCCGCCGCTCTCTACGATGAGCTGAAGCAGGTCTTCTGGAACGCGGACGAGGGCGTCACCCTGGGCGACCACCTCTCCGTCGGGTTCGGCAAGGTCGACCGCCGCCGCCAGGTGTGTGCCTTCGCCGAGTGCCATGCGGACGAGCCCAGGAACGTCGTAGCGAAAGCATATGAGCGCGCATACGGCTTCAGCGCGGGCATCGCCGCGATATGGCTCGACCTATTCGCCGAGCCCACGGACGTGAGCTTCTCGGAGTGGCTCGGCGTCGAGGTCGCTGAATGCCCGACGGACGCCCAGGCCTCCCGTGCGGACGCGCCCGAGACGCGCGGCGCCGAGCGCGAGGCACCCACCCTCGAAAGCTTCCTCGCCCGGGAGCTTGCCGGCCGCATCTGCGACGCGGAGCTCGTTCGCAGGCGCTTTGCCTTCGAGTTTCCCGACGAGCGCCCTGAAATGCTCGACCGCGGCATCGAGGGCGCGGGCTACTACATGGACCACGGCCTGCTCTTCCGAGAAGGGAGCATCCCGAGCGACCACTTCACGCGGCTGCTGGCCGAGCATCCGTCCTTCGCGAAGGGCGACGCCGGCTTCGAGAACGCCGTGTGGCAGCATCCCGCCTTCCGCCACGTGCTGCGCCAGGCGCTTTCGGACCACCGCGTGCTTCTCTACGAGGGCGACAGCTACATCTCGTTCGCGCGGCTGCACGACGTGCTGGGCGCGCGCATGGCGGACATCGAGTCGTACGCGCCTGCGGTGAGCGTGGACGCGCCCGAGGGCGAGCCCTTCACTGTGGCAAGCCTGCGCGCGGGCTGCGCCGTATCGCATCCGCTGTACGGGCTGGACATGCCCGACGACTTCTACGAGGGCCTGCTCGACGCGGGCGGGCTCCTGCGCAGCTGCACGCTCGCCGGAACCAAGGTGTTCGTCGCCGGAGGCGAAGGGCGGCTTTCCGCAGCCGACCTCATCGAGTGGATCGTCGCCCACCACGAGGGGATCGAGCACGACGACCTGCCGAGGCTGCTCGCGAACGATCTGGGCATCACGTGCCCGGCACCGCTCCTGACGACGACCATTTACAACTCCGACGTCTACTACGACGACATCGGAGACGCATACTACTCATCCATGGAGGCATGGAAGAAGGAGGCACGAAATGAGCTTGCTTGAGGAAGGGATCGCGACCGGCAACGTCCTGCCGACGGGGCGCAAGGAGAAGCACTCCATCGACAACGTGACGCGCGACTTCGACATCTACCGTATCAAGTGCGACCTTCTGTTCTACAACGACCAGAACGACCGCATCGCCACTTGGGTGAGCGAGTACAACTCCGCGCAGGGCGCGGACCTGCTCGCCCTCGGACGCGACGAGTACAACGGCGTCATCGAGGACTTCATCGTCGAGAGCAACCCCGGAGCGCTCAGGAAGACCGAGAAGAGCATAGCGCTTCGCGGCCAACTTAGGCCGGGCATCGTGCTCAATGACGGACGCGTCATTGACGGCAACCGACGCCTGACCTGCGTCCGCCGCCTTGCGAGGGCGAACAACGAAGCGGGCTGGTTCGAGGCCGCCATTCTCGACGACGCCACCGGCAGCGACCCTAAGCGCATCAAGCTGCTCGAGCTCGCCATCCAGATCGGCGAAGAGGAGAAGGTGGCGTACGACCCCGTCGACCGACTCGTCGGTGTATACCGCGACGTGGTGAAGAACCACCTCATCACCCCTGCGGAATACGGCAACGCGACGGGCATGACCGAAGCCGAGGTGAGAAAGCTCGTCGACCGCGCCCAGTACATGGAGGAGTTCCTCGAATTCTGTCAGGCTCCCGAGCAATACCACCTCGCCCGCGCCCTCAAAGTCGACGGCCCCTTGGGCGAGTTCAGCCGCGTGTTGAAGAAGTACGACAGCAGGCGCGACAAGCAGCTCGTCAAACAGCTTATGTTCGCCAACATGGTGGTGCAGCCCGAAGGCGACATCACCCGATACGTGAGAGACTTCGGCAGCGTGGCAGGCACGAACGCAGAGGCCGACTTCAAGGCCGCCGAACTGCAGGCCATGTCCGAACTCCTCGAGAAGATGGGTCCCGACGCCCTCACGCGCGAGAAGGTGAGCGAGCTGCGCTCGGACGCCAATCTCGTCAACGGCTTCCAGCGTGCCGGTGACCGTGCAAGGGAAACCGTGCGACGCGTCAAGCTCATGGACACGCCCGCCAAGAAATCCGCCGACTGCCTCTCCGAGCTCGAGAAGATCCTTCCCGAGATGCTCGACGTACTGGGGCCCGACGAGCTTGAGAAGGTGCGTCGCAACCTCGTTGCCGTCGCCGACAAGGTGGAAGAGCTGATCGGTGAGATCGATGAGCGCGCCTAGGGTTGTCGTCTGCTATGACGAGGCACGGCCAGGCATGTATCTGCGCATCGAGGGGCAAGACGTCGCCACGTTCATGACCTCGGCGACATGGCGCGCCTGGCTGTACTACCCGGCGAGCGCCGTCGACGGCACCGACCGCGACCGCATCTTGCTCGATGGCGGCATGGGCTTGCGCGAGTGCCAGGACATGCTAGAGGCGATCATGGAGGCCGACGGCCACGGCGTCGAGATCGCGGTGGACCCAAGCTTCGACGCCTTCGTGAACGCCGGCGAGACCTACATCCGCGAGCGCTCCGAGGTGGGCTTGGCCATCAAGTCGCAGACCGCCGAGGGCATCGCCGACGACCCCCAGCTGGGGCCGCGCTTCCGGGAGTTCCGCGACGTGGTGAACGCATCGATGGTGCGCCCCCTGCGCGACCGGCAGATGCTCGACGCCTTCTTCATGGCGACGGTTGGGCGCGCAGCGGACTTCTCGGTGCCCGGCGCCGGCAAGACCGCGACGGTACTCGGCGTGTTCGCCTACCTGCGCCACTTGGGGTTCGCGCGCCGCATCGTGGTGATTTGCCCCAAGAACGGCTTCGAATCGTGGGAGAAGGAATGGGTTGCCACCTTCGGCGAGAAGCTGCCTCTGAGCTGCTTCTCGCTGGGAGACCCCGCCATAGCGGCAATGTCGACCGAGCGCAGGCGAAACGCGCTGTCGCTCGACAGCGGCGCATGCAACCTGTTCACGTTCAACTACGAGTCGCTCTCGGGCTACGTGCGGGAGCTGCACGCCATCATCCCCGACCAGACCCTGCTCGTCTTCGACGAGGTGCACCGGGTGAAGGCCATCGGCGGCAGGCGCGCGGAAGCCGCGCTCGAGGCGGCCGACGGCGCTAAGTTCGTGATCGCCCTTACGGGAACGCCCATCCCGAACACCTACCAGGACATCTACAACCTGCTGCACATCCTGTACCCCGATGACTATGACACGTTCTTCGGCTACGAACCGGGCGAGCTCCGCGCGCCCGATGCAGACCTCCAGGCAAGCCTCAACGACAGCCTGGCACCCTTCTTCTGCCGAACGAACAAGGACGAGCTCGGCGTACCGCGCCCGGAGCCTGACGAGATTGTAGAGATCGAAGCGACGCCCGACGAGGACACGCTGCTGCGCGTCCTGTACGCGTCTTGCCCCAACGCGCTCGCGAGGATCATACGCACCCTTCAGCTCGAGAGCGATCCCGAGATGCTCGGCTCTGCAGTGGACCCAGGCGAGCTCGAGTATGTGCTCGACCAGGTCGGCGACGACTATTCGGATATCGACTACGTCGACTTCTCTCAGACGTTCTACGAGGCCATCGAGCGGAGCCGCCCGAGCTCGAAGCTCGTGGCGTGCGAGCGGCTCGTGGAGCGCATCGTCGCCGAAGGCCGCCCCGTCATAGTATGGTGCATCTTCGTCCGCAGCATCGCCAACCTCCGCCGCGACCTCGCCGCCATGGGGATTCCGGCAGAGGCGATCTGCGGCGCCACGCCACAGGAAGAGAGGCGCGAGATTCTGGACGACTTCCGCGCGGGGCGCTTCAGGGTGCTCGTGACCAACCCGCAGACGCTTGCCGAGTCGGTCTCCCTGCACAGCGTCTGCCACGACGCGGTGTATTTCGAGTACAGCTATAACCTGGTGCACCTGCTGCAGTCGAAAGACCGCATACACCGCCTTGGCCTGCCCGACAATCAGAAGACGCGCTACTACTTCATGCGCGAGAAGTTCATGCGCGACGGCAGGGAGCTATCCCTCGACGCGGTGATCTACGACCGCTTGAAAGAGAAGGAGCAGACGATGCTCGACGCCATCGACCGCGGCTGCCTCGAGGGCGGCTACCTCGATGACGAGGACCTGCGCATCATCTTCGAGCGCCTGCTGGGAGAAGATGCCAAGAGCCTGGAATACTAAGAGGCCGAATGGCGCATTGACGATATTGGCTCATAAGTGATAACTGCGAAGGATAGATAGGGCTTTAAGGATGGATGCAGGAAAAGCAACGATAAGCGGCGTGTTCAACGGATCGCGCCTGCTCGAAATACCTTTTTACCAAAGGGCGTACGTCTGGGGAGAGGAGCAATGGGAGCGCTTCCTCGGCGACATGGAGTTCGTCACGGCCTCGAAGCGGCCCTATTTCCTGGGCTCCATCATCCTGAAGCAGGAGTCTTCCGGCAATACCTGGTCGGAGGTATCCGAGGTGCGCACCGTCATCGACGGACAGCAGCGCCTCACCACCATGATTATCTTCTTCAAGGCGCTTTGCGCGAAAATCGGCGCCGGCAAGCTGTTCGAGCGGGACTTCATCCTTGAGACCGGCGACGTCGCTCTGAGCCACGGTAGATACGATAGAGACGATTTCAAGAAGGTCGTTGATGCCAAGGGCAGCGAGCCGATTGACGGCTCGTCGGCCATCATTGGCGCCTACAACTACTTCCTCAAAAACATCGACTCGGAACAGGTCGACAGGAACGCGATCAAGTCGAACGTTCAGTTCGTTTGCATCGATCTCACCGAGGGCGAAGACGAGCAGCAGATATTCGACACCATCAACTCGCTCGGGGTGCGCCTGACGACGGCGGAGCTCCTCAAGAACTACTTCTTCAACCACGAGAACGAGCAGGCGTTCAAGGAGTGCTGGGAAGATGTCTTCGAGCCCACGGCGGAGAAGAGGGAATATTAGGAGCAGGAGGTCGTTACCGGGCGCATCAAGCGCACGCTCGTCGATCTGTTCTTCGACGCGTTCCTCCAGATCCTGGTTCAGAACAAGGAGCGCGGCGTCACGACCGAGGACAAGCTCTTCTATTCGCGCACGTCCAACCTCTTCCAGTCCTACAAAGACTTCATCGCCAGGTACTGCGATGGGAGCAAAGATGAGGTGCTGGGTGCCATGAAGGCCTACGCCGAGGTGTTCGAGTCCACGTTCGACCCCACCTGTTGCGACAGGAACGTCTCCTCCGCGCCGTCCGCCGAGCGCATGAACGTGCTGATATTCGGTCTTAAGAATTCGACGCTCATCCCATACGTATTGTACGTCCGCAAGAACGTGGAATCGTCGGATGAGCAGGCGAAGATCTTCGCCACGCTCGAGAGCTACATCGTCCGCCGAATGCTGGTCAGGGCGACCACCAAGAACTACAACAGGCTGTTCACCTCGCTGATCCTAAACGAGGCAAAGGACGCCGCCGCGCTGAGGACCGCGCTTGCCGCCGACGCGGAGGCGACCACCTATATGCCGAGCGACCCCGAGGTGCGCGCCGCGTTCGGCGAGTCGTGCCTGTACAACCTCCAGTCCAAAGGCGTCCTCTATCTGCTGGAAAGCGCCATCAGACCGAGCATGAGCAGCACCGCGCTTCTCGGATTCAACCAGTACACCCTCGAGCATATGATGCCTAAAAAGTGGCGCAACAAGTGGGGAGCCCTTGATGACGAGGCTGCTACGCGAAGGGACAGGAAGCTCCTCACGTTCGGCAACCTCGCCATCGTCACTCATTCGCTCAACGCCTCCATCCGCGATGCCGAGTGGGTCGTCAAGAAGCAAGGGAAAGGATATAAGGACGGTCTGGCGCTCTGCGCCGCCGGCCTCGCCACCATGGATGGCGTCCTGGAGAAGGAATCATGGGGCGAAGAGGACATCGACGAGCGCGCGGAGTGGCTTGCCGACAAGGCCCTGACCGTCTGGTCGTAGCCTCTCCCGCGCCCCATCCCGAAAATGCTCACGTCGTCGTTGACGCGGGCTTCAGGTGCCTCTGGCACAGCCGGGGGGGCACCTTCATTCGCGGCTCTTCCTCCGCTGGCGTATCAACCCCCTCGCCAAGCGCCAGGAAGAATCTCATAACGACTTCGATCCTCTGCTGCAGGGTCTCGCTCAGTTCTCCGTAGGAGGCAGCCAACCGCACTTCCTTGGCCAGCTCCGTCATCGAAGCCCTCAGCGCCTTCGCACGTTCACGGGGGTGCCGATCGCCTGCACCGGGCATTCTGGCCGGTCAGAACATCGTGGTGAACGGCCATCTCCTAGCTTGACATCCTCTCCCGCTTGAAGGCGGGGATTCCCGTCGCCGGTCGGACTCCCTGAAGGACTTCCGGCCGGCGGAGCGGGGTCGCAGCGATCCAGCCGGATGCGCCGGAGCCGCAACGCCGTTGAATCCTCGCGACGCATAGCCGCTGCTATGACGGAATCGAAGAAGACACTTGAATCCGAGGGCACTACGGCCAGACCGAAGGAAAAGCCCTACGTGCCCATCGAAAACCGCCCGCTGCTGGGTGTGGATGAAGTGGAGGCTCTTACGGGCGTTCCCGCCAAAATCATCCGGGCCAACGTGCGCAACGGACTGCTGAAGGCGCGCATGGCGGGCAGCACGACCATGCGCATCCGCCGCGCCGACCTGGACGCCTGGCTCGACGCGCTGCCCGCCTGGCACGCATAAGGAAACCCCACTTGCGTCCGATTGTGGACGAAGTGGGGTTCTTCAGAACACCATAGGTGCAGCATAGGTGCAGTGGGCTATTCTGGATACCGCGAAAGCCCTACTGCCGGCTATGTTCCGCCCTATGCGGCCGTCAGACAGGAGGTCGATGTCGAACGATCCCTCTCTGGTGGCTTTCGCGTTGAGCTGGACTCGTGCGCCGGGCGCGACGTCCTTTTGCAGCGTGTCGAACGCCTTGGCCAGCGACAACAGGGCCGGGGCGAGCTGTTTCACATCCATCTCGTGGGTGCGCAGGGCCTCGCCGTCGTAGCGGACGTACAGCGTGTTCACGCTGCTCCCGTTCGCATCACGGTCGTCTCTCTCGTCAAGGATAGTGGCCATCATGTCCTCCTGCTGCACCGTTTCCGTCAATCATACTTGCACACATGACGAGTCCATCCCAGTCTCCCGCGGCCGCCAAGGCGATTTCGTTCACGGAAGCCGACGGGCGGCTTCTTTACCGCAGCTGGATCTACTGCGCCGACAGACGTCTTATGAGTTCGTCCGTTTCGAGTTCGGCTAGCGCCGGGTCGCGCCTGAGACGCTCCTCGACGTCGTGGTCGTCGATGAACCGCCTGATTTCAATGTTTCTTTTCCCGTCGCGCACCATGTGCTCATGGATTCTCCGTATCGGGAATCTGACCTGCGCTCCTTCACGGATGTACATGTCAATTTCACTCATACTGTCCACGGAAAACCATTTGCGCATAAGTTCGCGCATCTGGTCGCGCGTTGCTCCGAGATCGGCGAGCGCGGCTGTCAGCCGGATCATGTCGTGTCGGAATTGTTCGTCGGCCGCATCTGCGCATGCGCTGTCTTCGTGTTCACGAACGTTATCTCGAAAGGCGTCAAGGAAGAATCTGCCAACTTTCTGCATCACGCCCTCTTTGTGGTTTGCGTCTGTCATCATCAGCCCATTTCGATCGTTTACGGTTGCGCCCCTCGTCTTCGTGGCCCTTCTATGACTCTACCCCACGGTCGGCATCATCTCCGGTAGATACAACACCGCCCCGGCTCCTTCAGAGAGCGCCGGGGCGGTGCCGTAGATTATTTGATTTTAATGTGGTTTTGTTTGATGTAGTTTTTGATGTATTCGTAGCATTGCGCTGTCTGCAGTGCGTCGTCCGCGGCGCGGTGTGTTTCCACTTGGGCTATGCCGAATCTTCTGATGAGGTCGACCAGTCTGTGTCTTTTCTCGTTGGGGAATATGGCTCTGCTGAGGATCAGGGTGTCTATCGTGTTGTTGGCTGGAATGTGGAGTCCGAGTCTTGTCGCTGCGGACGCTATGAACGGTGCGTCGAATTCGTTGATGTTGTGGCCGACGAGAACGTCATTGCCGATGAATTTGAGGAATTCCGGCAGGGCTTGGGCTTCGGTCGGTTGTCCGTTGACGTCTGTGTCGTCGATGCCGGTGAGTCTGGTGACCGCCGCTGGTATTTCTCTTTCGGGGTTGATGAGCAGGCTGTATGTCTTTACCGGTTTCCCGTTGCGCACCCGGACGGCACCGAACTCGATGATACGGTCTTTGGCCGGCGAGAATCCCGTGGTTTCCAGATCGACGGCCGTGTAGTCCCCGCAGATGATGCTGCCCTGTTTCGGTTTTCGGCCCCTGGTCTTGAACCGTGCGTCCGGGTCGGTCCTTTTCGCCAGAATGCCGAATATAATCGACAGAGCCACGCATCCGATGAGCCCAGAAGGCCCGTCTTCGGCGATGGTGGTGATGGAGTATAGCGCGGAAGCGGCGAACAGAACCATCAGTACGATCCAAAGCGTTCTCTTCTTCATGCTTCATCCTCCATCCCCGTGTTTTCGGTTTCGATGCCCGCCTTTTGCCGTTCGAGATCGCTGATCTCGTTTTGGATATCAGCGATTTTGTCCTTTTTCCTTTCGATCATCGAATCGATTTTCTCAGGTGTCAGTTCCTCTCGTGGGCCGTATGCATCCTTTTCCTCCAATTCGGCCGCTTTTTCTTCAGCTTTCTCTATATATCCGTTGGATAAAGTAACCAACGCTTCGAGTGTCGAATTGACCAGTACGTTTCTTGGCGCAGTCCTTCCCTTGGACCCGAAGTATTCCTCACGTTTCCGGTTTGCGCGTTTGATGAAACTACTGACTTCGTCGCACGCATGGCGAAGAGTGCGAGGACTGTTCACGTATCTCCGGTGGCATATCAGCACAGCTGCATAATTGTTGACCACCAATCGATCAAGAGCCACCTGAAGCGCTGACTTACGCTTTCCTCCTGTCTTCGGTTCTCGCCCGCACATCCGCATCGCTTTGTTGGTGACTTCGATGTCGGCCATCCTCCTGCTATTCTCACCTTCCACCAGCGACGGCACAGGGCGTCCCATATCCGCGAAAAGGCAATTGCCATGAGAAACCGCGTTCCGCATTTTCCGCATGATGAACAGCAAATGCTTTTCCGGCAGCCGTTCATTCTTGACCCTATAATACGCCTCGTATAGACTCAACTGGTCATTGAGGGCAAGCAGCTCCCACAGATGCCATGGCGCAAAATCACGATGGCAATTCGTCAGCAAATCATTGGTGTAAGGATTGTCATGCATTGTTGGAATCAATCCATGAAAAGCTTCATGCACGCACTTTGCCGCGATATCGTCGTCCGGATCGTCCATGAGCTTTTGGTTGAAATCGACTTTGATGGAATGCTCGATATTTGAGCACAGCGACCAGATCAGCCGGCTCAAGGCAAAATCGATCAGCGATAGTTCCACCAAATACGCAAAATCGATTCCGACATACCGATAGCTTCCGTTTTCTTCTATTTTTTGATAGTTGTTTTCATAGGATTTCAGCTTGAAATAATAAGAGTTATAAGTCAAGAAATAGCGTGCCCTGTCCTCTCCCATTTCTTCGAAAACAACACCTCGACGTCGAAGTGTTTCAATCTGCTCATCCAAAGTCGCACGTCGCTTCGCCATTCGCTCTCTCCAAAATAAAATAAGGCGAGCTTCCGGATATCAATCCATCGGCCCGCCCCGAAACGCCCCGGCCGAACCGTAGGCGTGTCTACGTTGTATGTCCATACATTACTCAGGTACCGCGAGATAGTCAATTTATCCGCTTAACTAGAAACCGACGATCGTTGCAAATAATGACCTTTTTCAGCGTGTCGCGCCTGTGTATGAATGTGCACAACCATGTGGATAACCCGAAACCGCGAACCTTTCGCCGGCGTCAGCGGTTTTCGTGAATGTTGGCAGTTTCCGCACTCGTTTGTCACTCGCCGCCGACACCGATCGCTTCCCTGGCCTCGTCGGCGAGCGCGGCGAGGGTTTCTGGTGTCCAGTGGGTGTAGCGGGCTGTGGTGGTGATTTTGGCGTGGCCCATGATGGCTTTGCGGGCGTCTTCGGGTGCGCCGGTTTGGGCGAGGTGGGTGCTGAAGAAGTGGCGTGCGGCTCGCATGGTGACGGGTGGGAGTCCGGCGTCCTGGAGTGCGCGTTGCCAGCGGCGTCGTTCGACGTTGCCGGTGAGTGGTTGGCCGTGGCGGGTGAAGATGAGGTCGTCGGGTGCGCATTGGTGTTTGTTGGCGAGTTCGAGGAGTCTGAGCCATGTTCGGGTGTCGAGGGGGATGAATCGGATGCCTTGTCTGGTTTTGGGTGGGATGAGCCAGAAGTTGCCGGTGATGTGGCGGGCTTGGAGCCATCCGGGTATGGTGGCGTCGGGTTTGAGCTGTTGGAGCTGCCAGCGGACCTCGATGCCGTGGATGCCGTCGCGGGCGACGCCGTTGTGCGTGGCCGGGTCCACCTGGGTCAATTACATGCGGTGGACGGTGGCGGTGCCGTAGCCGTTGAATCGGCCATTGTCTATCTGCACCCAGGGCTCGATCGTCTGGGAGGAGGCGAGTCCGGCCGTGAGAACGGCGTCCACTTCGCATTGCCGCCCATTCGGACAGGCGTTCCATCCCTGATAGGAATTGCTTCCGTTGTTGATGTTGAAGCCGATTCCCGAGCTCTTGGCGGCATTCGTGGCATTCGCATAGTCGGCATCCGCCTCGACATGGATGGCCGCATTCGCACCGACGGTCTTGCCGTTCGCCCTGGTGTCGCGGCTATTGACCGTCAGGCCGTCCTTGGTGAATGTGGGCGAACCATGCCACCAATCGTCGCGCCATCCGTCCACGTTGTCGAAGTTCATGTCCGGATCGGCCAGCCACGTCGTGTCGGCCAACGCGGGCACGGTCGGCGTGGTCCCGTACTTGGCCGTGCCCGACGTGATGGTCCGGCCCTGCCAGTCCCTGAACTCCGTCTTATATGCGTTCGCCTCCCACTGGGCGTACAGGGTCAGGGTGTCGCCCTCGGCCGGGTATGCGACATCGGCGCCCGCCTGGTAGGCCACGCCCGTGCCGTCCGCCTTCGTGTTCCAGCCGGCGAACGTGTGGCCCTTGCGCAGGAAGACGCCGGCCTCGGCGGTCGTGGCCGTGGTGCCGGAGTCCCCGACCTTCGTGAACGCGTCGCCGTCCCCACCGTTCGGATCGTATCGGATGGCGGACTGGCCCTGGCCGATGGCGGGGTCGATGGTCTTCGTGGTCAGGGTCCGGCTCCTGTACGCGTATTCCGTCCCCCGCGTCTCGACGGATACCCTGTTGGGGACGCTTTCGTCCTGGAAACGGACGTAGAAGGTCGTCTGCGCCACCTGCCATATGTTCCCGGTGTTCCTCTGGAGCTCCAGGGTCGCGGGGTCGGAGCTGTCGGGCGTCTTCAGCGAATTGGCCAGTCCGGGAAGTCGGGATCCGATGTTGTAGGCGATGTCCCATGAGCCGTCCTCCTGTTCCATGACGGCGACGGATCCCACGGGCAGATTCGCCACCGCCTTGTCGTAGGTGGATATGTCCACGTCGCTCTTCCATGAAAGACGGAAGATGCCCGTGCGGGCGTCCAGGGAGCCGGGGGTTCTGCCGTCGACCGCCTTCAGGATGAACGTGCTGTTGTTGGGCACGTCCAGGCTTGTGATCCGGCCTGATTCGGGGATGATGCGAGCCCAGCCGACCTGCGATTCCGTTCTGATGCCGGACGTGTCCGGACCGTCCATGATGGAGCGCATCGTGCCGCAGTTGAGGGACCATCGGTTGACCGCGATGCTGTTCCCCTGCACTTGGGGGACCCATTCCCCGTTGCTGTTCGACGCACATGGCGCGTTGGCCAGTGGCCGGCTCGCGAACGTGTATGCGGACGACGAGCCTATCCTCCATGTGGACGTCTTCGATTCGGGTGTCCATCTCCACAGTTTGTTCGTCGCGGCCAGGTCGCAGGAGTAGGAGCCCAATGCCGTCGTTCCGGTACGGGTCAGTTTCAATACGCTGTTGTCGACGTCGGCGTTGGATACCGTGAACACGGCGTTTCCCCGCCTGTCGAGCAATGAGGGCGGCAGGGTCATCCTGGAGAACAGGCTGGGTCCGAAATGGCTGCCGGACGCCGCCGTGGCCTTGACCAGGACGGTATCGCCCTCCCGGAGAGCGCCGATGTCGTCGATGCGCAGGCGGACGGTCGCCGTCACCTGCAGGCCGTCCGACGCGGTGGTCTGGCCCGACAGTTCCCTGCCGTTCGCGTCCGTGACGCCGACCCAGTCCGCGTCCCCGACCTGGGTGATGTCGTACGTGGCGGCCGCATGCGCCGACGGCGTAATGAACGCGGCCAGCAGGCATGCCAGCACGGCCGCCGCCTTTCCCATGAATCGTGATTGCAATGTTCCCATGCCCATGGCTATGCGTCGCGCGCGACGCATAGCCATGGGCATGACAGATTCGAAGGAACCATCCGAAACCGGAACCACCGCGTCCGAAACGGACGACGCCAAGAAGAAGCCCTACGTCCCCATCGCCGACCGCCCCCTGCTGGGCGTGCCGGAGGCCGAGGCCCTTACCGGGGTGCCGGCCAAGATCATCCGCGCCCAGGTACGCAACGGCCTGCTGAAGGCGCGCATGGCGGGCAGCACGACCATGCGCATCCGCCGCGCCGACCTGGACGCCTGGCTCGACGCGCTGCCCGCCTGGCACGCATAAGGAAACCCCACTTGCGTCCGATTGTGGACGAAGTGGGGTTCTTCAGAACACCATAGGTGCAGCATAGGTGCAGTGGGCTATTCTGGATACCGCGAAAGCCCTACTGCCGGCTATGTTCCGCCCTATGCGGCCGTCAGATGTGGAAGTACAGCTCGTACTCCAGCGGGGTCGGAGCCAAGCGAGCCTGGTCGATTTCGCCGCGCTTGATGCCGATCCAGGTTTCGATCAGGTCGTCGGTGAAGACGTCGCCTGCGGTGAGGAAGTCGTGATCTTCCTCAAGGGCGTCCATGGCCTCGGCCAAGGAGCTCGGAACCTGCTTGATGCCTGCGTGCTCTTCCGGCGGCAGCTCGTACAGATCCTTGTCGACCGGCTCCGGCGGTTCGATGTGGTTCAGGATGCCGTCCAGGCCTGCCATCAGCTGTGCGGAGAAGGCGAGGAACGGGTTGCAGGACGGATCCGGAGCGCGGAACTCGATGCGCTTTGCAGCCGGGGAGGTGCCGGCCAGCGGAATACGGATGGCGGCGGAACGGTTACGTGCGGAGTACACCAGGTTGACCGGCGCTTCGAAGCCCGGAACCAGACGGTGGTAGGAGTTCAGAGACGGGTTAGTGAAAGCAAGCACAGAGGAGGAGTGCTTGATCAAGCCGCCGATGTACCAGCGGGCGAGGTCGGACAGGCCACCGTAGTTCTTCTCATCGTAGAACAGCGGCTTGCCATCCTTCCACAGGGACTGGTGGCAGTGCATGCCAGTGCCGTTGTCGTCTGCGATCGGCTTCGGCATGAAGGTTGCGGCCTTGCCTGCCAGAGCGGCGGTCTCGTGAACGACGTACTTGTACTTCATCAGGTCATCGCCTGCGTGCTGCAGGGAGTTGAAGCGGTAGTTGATCTCCTGCTGGCCAGCGCCGGCGACCTCGTGGTGGGAA